>Ga0302319_10000083_pt1 | contig 173590 bp, 132 predicted proteins | sample Bog_T0_2_FD_203319 | JGI IMG/M metagenome (GOLD analysis project Ga0302319, IMG submission 203319) | Peat permafrost microbial communities from Stordalen Mire near Abisko, Sweden - Bog_T0_2 | ecosystem: Environmental > Terrestrial > Soil > Wetlands > Peat | place: Sweden: Abisko, Stordalen...
GCGAACAGAAACGCTCCGAGCCAGTTCATGGCGCGCACCGATACTCATCATTTGCCTCCAGTTTCGGTGCGATTCTTATGTGAGGCAACGAATAACCTAGGGTGCGATTCCTAGTGAGTCAATGCGATCACTGCCTTTTGGTCGAGATGGCCTTCCAAAATGATGGGTTTGGTCTGAACGGCGATAGGCTGGATAATAGCTAGGCTAGGCAAGCGGCTCCAATCGAAGTCTTGAGGCCTAGGATTGGCGCTCGCCAGTCGGACGCTGGCGATCGAAACCATCTCTGGTTTGGCGTCCAACAAGCCTACGAATGTGTCTCAGCGTAGATTATTGTGAATAGTGAGAGACGATGAACGGCAGAACGATCCGTGGCTTCCACTACAAAGAAACCTGAATCGTTCGCTGGAATTTCGTAGTACCGACAGTCGCGTGGTTTCTCCTGCGAATCGGAGCGCTGCTTCTTGTCGAAAGTTCTCAGACGTTGGCATGCGAATGCATTTTGGAATAGACCAGGGGTGTCTCCTTTGAACCCAGCGTGCCGTAAGATCACGGAGCGCGCTTCTCATGAGCTGGCCGTAGACTCTAGGGTAACGTCTGTCCTTCAAAGACGTCGAATGGGATAAGCGTGATGAAACACAATTGGATCTTGTTGGCTTGCCTGATGCCTTGCACGGCGGTTGCCCAGTCCGGGGTTTATGCCTATCTTCCGGCTCAGAACTCATTCTTGAAGTTGAAGGACGCGAAAGTCGATTCGACGATCATTGGGGGAATGGTCCGGACGGTTACGACCTTTACGTATGAACCGCCTCCCACTTCGTCAGGCGTGAGCTTTAATTTTGAGCTCCCAGCAACTTCAACCCTCGGTGGATTTGGCTATTTCGAGGGCGATTATTACATTCAAGGGCATCTTCAGGTCCGAAGCCGGGGGCTTCAAGTTAACTCTTCATTTGGTAACGGGCTCCGAGCGTCCGGACTAATGGACCAGAGTTCTCCTTCCGTATACCGGTGCGAGATATGGCCCGCTGGGGATGGGGCTGACTTAAAAATACAGGTTTGGTCAGACGGGATGGTGACGCCAACTGGCGACCGAGTGGTTGTTCCAAATCCGTCCCTCGAAATCCCAGTACAGCCGAATACGCCAAGTTGGACAATCAGGAGGGTTTCGTCCGGGCCGCTCGAAGCCGTGGACGATCGGTATTTATTGGGTGTCTCAGCTTCCATGGCGGGAGTTGCGCAGAAGTTCTCTGATGGCAGGTTCTACGTGGCGGGATACATTCACGCCAAGAACAGTAGAATTCCTCCCATCGAAATTGTACGTGCATTCTACGAACCAAAAAGCGGCGGGCCCGGTGGTCGAGAAGTTACGAGAAGTGTCTCGAATTTGGTCCAGCACAAGCAGTTCTCAATTTGGGCTAGTGACACTACGTTCGGCGACCCTTGCCCCAATGTCGCCAAGCGGCTTCGTGTAATTGCGAAGATAGATGGATCCGACAAGACGATCATCGTGCCTCAGAATGAGACAATGAATCTCCTATCCGAAGACGGTCCGAGCATGATCACATTGATCCGCGGTTTGAGCCAGCCCAAAACGGTGATCGAGGATCCGGGAACGGTTGCTTTCTTTGGTTGGACTTCACATCCGGGACTGGTGACGGCCTCTTTCCAAGGGAGGAAGTTTGAAACTCGCCTCAAGCTCGTGCCCAAGGGGTCCGATGCAGCACGATTGTGGGCGCAGCAGGTGCTGGCGACGAACTCAATTGGCGAGCCGGACCGGGTGCTGGACTTCAGCATGAAATACGGCATCCTCAGCAACGTAACCACACTCTTGGCTGCTACGAGAGAAAGGCAGAAAATCAACTTTCTAAGAACAGGAAGCGATGTGGCGCCTGTTCGCTAATGATCTGATTTCCTCGCTTGTTGGATTTGCTCATGAACGTATCGTCGAGGGGATCCGAAGCGTCTGAGCCTGTCGGTCGCTTCGGGAGCCGGTTCCTGATGTGAGAATTTGTCGTCGTCAGGTCACCGAACTGGACCAGGCGATAAAGAATCAGGAAGGAGATTCATTGGAAATCGGGATGCGTTATCATCCCCTAACGATCATGCGTTGCGGACAACTCTCAAGCTGGCTGGCTAATGCATGTCTTATCCTTACCCGTCGACAAGGAAGGCCGTACGGCTCACGCAGGGCCTATGAACTATTTGTGGATCGATTCCTATGGACATTGCAGGAATGCCGTCATAATTCCTTGATGCGCACGATGGTGTCCAAAATTTCAGTTTTAATTAGTCTGGCTTGCCTCGTTGGTTGCGGAGGGAATGGCGGGGGAGGGCTCTCGCTCAATCAGGCTGACGTTTATGGCGTTCCGCAGGAAGGAGACGTGGATGGCAATTCCAGTGTCGCTGAATTTGCTAATCCCGCAAACGTGGAGGTAGGTCCAGACGGAGCAGTTTACGTTGCAGATTATGATAATGGTGCAGTCCGAGCTATTACTCCAGACGGAACCGTGACCACCATCATCCAGCAATCCAACTTCATTCAGCCATTTGGCTTGACGTATTCACCAGACGGCTTTCTCTATGTATCCACCGACTTTAACGATCAAGGGAACAAGGACGCGACTAGTGGAACGATTTGGCAGGTTGACGTCAAGAAGAAGGTCGCGACGGTTTTGCAGCGCAACTTGGGACGTCCTCGCGGTTTGAAGGCGATATCAAAGACTCAAATTGCGATGGCAGACCTTCTTCATGACACGATTTCTATTATCGACACCGACACGAAGGTCGTAACCGTCATCGCAGGGGTGGCCGACCAAACTGGCCACGTCAACGGCTTTGGGTCTACAGCTCGGTTTAACCGTCCTTACGGCATGGCACGGCTCCCCGATGGGTCGCTTCTGGTGGCGGATTGCAACAACAACTGCATCCGCCAGGTGACGTTGTCCGGTAAGGTCTCGGACTATGCTGGCTCCACTGCGTCAGGCTTTGAAAATGGGCCTGTTGCCTCGGCCACTTTCTTCAACCCAGAGGATGTGGCTTATTCCAACGGCAGCGTATACGTCGCAGATACCGAAAACCACGTCATCCGGCGAATTACTTCGGGCCGCGTTTCCACCGAAGCAGGAAACGGACAACCCGGTTTCGTCGTTGCGGCGGGCACCTCCGCCGAATTCTATGGATTGGAGGGCATTTCAATTCTGCCTGGTTCTTCGACGCTCTGGGTTGCAGACGGCAACCAGGGTGACGGTTCCGATCACAACCACGTGCGGCGAATAACCGTTCCCTAGCGTTTTCGCTCTTTGGGAGGCAACTCCAAACGGTAAGTGCTCCAAGTGCCTGTTCTACAGGTGCTTGGAAAACGCCCGCTAGTATCTGCAACCTACATATCGAACCATCCGTAACCCAACATCGTGCGTCGACGGCCAGAATAGGCTGCTTCGCTATAGAATCGACGACGAACCCGGCAGCGGTCGAATGCATCATGAACAGGTTTCTCTACTGCACGCTGGCGATCCTCGGACTAGCCGTCGTCGCCGCAGGACAATCGTCAGCGCAGACTCGGTACCTAGCGTTTCAGATCTTTACCGGGGAATCGGACCCAAAGATCGCGATTGGAGACTCGGGGATGCATCCACTAGGGCCGTTACCCCCACAAAACGAGATCGACGCATTTGTAGACGATATCATCCGTCGGATCGGAAGCGTTGGTGACCGGCATCATCGCTTGGCGGTCATCTTCGGTCTGTTGGCGTTCGACAATTCGGACACAGATGTTCGACGATTTATCGCGAAGTCGTTTGATCGGGCGCTTCAAAAGAACGTTGCGGTGGGCTTCCACATCGACGACTCGATGTTTTGGGCGCGGAGAACCGATCTCTGGGGCAACCCGGCTAATGTCGAATGGTTGGATTGGAACGGCACACGTTCCACGGGACGGCGCATCGAGTGGGGCCCTCAGCCCAAAGAAATTCCGCCTCAGATGTGTTTCAACAGCAAGGCGATTCAGGCGGAAGTTCGGCGGCGAGCGACGGAAGTCATCGGAAAGGCGATTAAGGCGGGAGTAGACCAGCTTAAGCAACACGGGAGAGGCGACCTGTTTGCGGGAGTAATCGTGGGATCGGAAACCCAAATTGGGCAGGATTTTGGAACCGGGCGCTACCTGGGATACCACGCACTCTCAAACCTCGGCTATGGCAGGAACCATCCGCCCCGTGACATAGATTCCGAGCGTGAGAAAGTCGTCCAAAGCTTCATCACGCTGTGGTGCAAGGGCTTTGTAGACGCAGGGATCTCTCCCGACAACCTCTATTCGCATACCGCGTTTCTGTCTCGACGGATATTCGAGCAGCAGCCGACGCACCCCGTTTCATACTCTGAATTCAATCATTTCGCGCCCCCTTCCGTTGCTTTTGGTCCTTACCGCCGACCGGGATTCAGCACGTATCCCCAACCTGGGCTTTTTGACCAAATCTATTCAGAGTTGGCGCGACATGCGCAGGTCGGATGGGCTTCCAGTGAGGGCACGAACCTGCAGCTTGGCAGTGCTCCCGGAGAGTCGGGAATGAACATTGAGACCTACCTGGCAAAAATGTTCAACCACGGTGCAATCGTGACCAATATCTACTCCTGGGGAATCGGAGGTGATGCAAACAAACACATGGACTTTCGAGTGGTGACCGAGGGCGAAGAGGCTATTCGGGCTTATCACAAATTCTTGCAGGGCGATCCACTCTTAGAAGCGACCTCGACAGGATCTTCATATCTGGAGAGACTTCCAGCCAAGATCCATCGAATACAGAGCGAGTTACCGGCTTGGATTCAGAAAACCGGTTCACAAGCACAAGTCGAACCAATGATGCAGAGTCTCGAGGCAGCCTTGAAAGCCAACGACTTCGTGGTAGCTGAGAAAGTTGCCGACGAGATATTGAAACTGCTCGACCATTAAGCATGGGGCCGCGGAACTAGGGCTCCTCAAAGGTAGTGAACCCGTTTTCACACAAGGGCCCTTTCCTGTCTGTCCGAGTGGCAGACTGTTCAATTACGGCCTCGTCCTTGCCAATCGGCTTTTCTGCTCGCCTAATTGCAGGTTGAAAGCACCGATTACGGTCTTTCGAGGCTTGTGAGCACATGCTGGAAGATCCGATCGATCTTGTTGCGCCACGGGAGCCATCTTGCGGACCTGGTCACATTTGCCGCCTTAGTCAGCACATATGGCGCAGTACACCTTGAATTCCAATATAATGTGCTCTTATATGTTTAGAATTGCAGCCTCCGTGGTTCTTACTGTTTCGCTTTCGGCTGCCGCCTTTTCCCAGGGTTGGCAGTGTTACGGTGGAAACGCCCAGCACACCGGCATCTTTGAGGGAACGAGCCAAACTGCAGCTCTTATTCAATGGCAGGCGCCCTTGGATGATGGATCAAGCTACTATGGCGGCGCCACTCTTACCCACTACGCCGCGCCAATGGTGACTCCATTAAACACGGTGGTGTATGGTTATCGATACACCACGACGGTCGGTGGCAATCCTTATAATGACAACTGGAGCGTCATCGGACGCAATGGCGTAACCGGCGCCCAAGAGTGGCAACTCAATACGGACTACAGTGCGGCGCTACTTATGCCAAACGACTGGACCACAGTCTTCCCGGTCACGCTCTACAAAATTGGGAACTCGACGGCTCGGGGCGTCGTCGCCGCAGGTTCGGGAGGGTCTGTTCTGTTGCGAAAGTCGGCTGATTCGGCAACCGATCCCACAACCCGACTGGTCTTCTACACAACGGTAGCCGACTTTAACAAGAATATTTCGGCGTATGCGCCGATCAAGATCAATACGCCTTTGTCGGCGGACAATGTGGGAAATATCTATTTCGGATACGAGGTGATCGCGCCGATTCCCTCCAATATCTCGGCTCTAGGTACCGGGGGAATCGCTAAGGTCAACCTCCAAACGGGCGCCTCAACCTACAAGTCGGTTGAGGAGATGAATATCGATCCTTCGCTCGTGCGACCATCCATGAATGCCGCCCCTGCGATTACGACGGATGGGACGACAATTTATGTCGGACTTACCAATGCCAATGGATCCAATGCATGGTTAGCCAAACTTTCGACGAAAACGTTGGCCGTCACCGCGAGCGCTCAGATTTACGATCCATCCATTCCGGGAGCCGATGCCGCGTTGATAAACGAATCCTCCGCGTCACCCATGATCGGCCCCGACGGCCACGTATTCATGGGCGTATTCGGTAACCAGTATCGGGAGAGCCATGGTTGGATGGTTCAGTACGATGCGAACCTTAAAATTGCCAATTCGAAAGGGCAGCGCTGGCCTACGGGCGCTTTTGGCTGGGATGACACATCGGTTGTGGTTCCCACGTCTATGGTCCCCAGCTACAAAGGCAAGGCGACTTATCTCATCCTAACCAAATATAACAACTATGATTTCGGAGGAACGGATGGGGGAGACGGCTCGAATAAAGTAGCAGTTCTTGACCCAACGAGCGACTCGATTTCAAGGGACCGACAATCCGGGATTCCGGTGATGAACGAAATCCTAACGTTGTTGGGACCGAATCTTACCAATGACGACCCGAGCCATCCCAATGCTCGTTACGAATGGTGTATCAACTCGGCTGCAATAGACGTCAATCGAAAGTGCGCCATTGTCAATAGCGAGGATGGTCACATGTACCGTTGGAGCTTTGTCAGTAATTCGATCACGGAAGCCCTTGACTTGGAACCGCCAACCGGAGAGGCTTATACGGAAACCGGTATCGGTCCCGATGGACAGTTGTATGTCATCAATAACGCCACTCTCTTTGCCATTGGGTCAACCAAGGCGACATCGGTAAGCCTATTTCAAGGCGTTGACGCCAAAGGCAATCTCGCGGACATTTTGTATTCGGATGGTTTGTTGTATTCCGGCGTGTCTGTGAGCACTTCCGCTGGTGAGTCGGTTGGGATTGAGGCTGACTTTACCCTTGCCAATAAGGAACCCTCGACCTTAAACGTCTCCGTTGATGTAAAGGCGGAATCGGGGATCTCAGGGACCATCCTTGCTTACAACAACACAACCAAGGTGTTCGACACGATTGCTTCTGGCACGTTTACGGCTAGTCTTGCGTACTACACCGCAACGGTTACGACAAACGCAGCGGATTATATTGGCCCAAAAGGGAAGGTGCGTATTCGGGTCCAAGGTTTGTTGCCGCACGGAACATCTAAGAGTAAGTTCACATTGGCTGCCGACCTGATAACCTGCAACGCGAAGTAGCCCGAAACTCAATTGGGGGGAAGTTGAGGAGCGAAGTTGTTTCGCTCCTTTGCTCCATCGATAAGCGTAGTCAATTCTTGCTCAAGGATTTGAGTGCTGGTCAGGTTTGCAGGATCGTAAGCCTTTAGAAACCGCACCAGTTCTTGAACATTCGATCGGGCGCTTTGCTTGACCCAAACCGCGTGCGTGCGTAAGATCTCGTCTTTAAGAAGCAGTAGATTCATACGGAAGCAGTTGGCAGTAAATGTAATCGTAAGCTCGCGATAACTGGGATCTTCGGGAAGATCCTTTGACTGATAGCCGAACGATCTCAAACCGGCAAAATCCCAAATTCGCCTTTTTCGAACGATAGACTCGGCCCAAGCGTCAGGGTCGTTTGAAACAACCGCTTGTCGCCTTGCGTTGGAGAATACGTTGTGTATCGGGTAAGGGCCGTCTTGTGAAAGGCTCTGCGAGATCCACATTCCGAGTCGGATCTTGTCGTCATGGGATGTCTTGAAAAGCCCTTGGTCGGATAGCCAACCTGCCCAAAACCACGCCACACGTAGTTGATGGAGCTGTTCGCTAAACGGCGCTCCGGCCAACTTCTTCGACTGGGTCTCCTTGTCCATTCCAAATGACGATGGGTCTCGACCCATCATATCCCGAGCCAAATCACCGACCTCCCAAATTGGATTGTCGTTGCTATATAGGCTGAGTTCATGAGACACGGTCAAAGGGTCTGCCTCCGTCCGATGCCTCATTCGATCTTGCCAAACTAAAAGTGCCCGGAACTTCAGGACGGACATCGCTTTTAGTCCGACCATTAGATTTGTGTTCAAGAGTTGGCGGTGCTTTTCCAGAAGGACGTGGAGTTGCGTTTCCGACGGACTCGCCAGGTATTGATCCTCGGCGGCATACCAGGATTTCAAATCGTTTTCTGGGATCAAGGGAGCAACTTCAGGCAGCCATTGGGCGATAGTGGAGTGCTCGTTGCCGTGAGCCACATCTTCTGAGAGCCGATTGAAGGGAATTCCGACTCTTAGGTTTGTTACTGGAAGTCGAAGCAATTCAGCTTCGGCGGCTTTTGCTTCGTCTATCGTCTCAATGCGCCGACCGAATAACAGCGGGAGCTTCTCCTTCAGTTCCAGCCCAAACGCCAAATCACGCTCAGAAGGAGTGTTTCCCGCAAGGATGCTGCCTCCAGGCTGAAGCGGGCGATCTTGTAGGGGATCACGCAGCGGGTACAGGCCAAACTTGTCCCTCAGGGCATGGAAGTACTGGACAAGGAGGCCAGCATCTGCCGATCCCACATGGGGCTGGGCACGCCTGATGATATCTGGGTCGTCGAAATTATAGGCGGCAATTTCGATTCCATCGGGGCTGTGACAGGTAGCACACGCCGCACCTCCCTGGATCACGCCCGTTTTCCGCCAAACTTGGAGACCCAGGGCTAAGATTGTTGCCTGGTCACTTGGCTGTGTGGGGTTCGGCGTCGTGGGGGCGCTGACCGTAATTGTCAAAAGCGATCCGAGCAAGGAGACAAGACAGGGAACGAGAAGAATGCGGTGGAACACTTAGCCTTAATGATACGCACATTCGCAGACCCGACTTCTTCGCTCCTCCAAAGAAGGTTAGAGTATACTTACCGTTTAAGCGTCTTTCCAAATCGACGGATTCTCTCGCTTGGTGTCTAGGGCAGGGTTGTGACGATCAGTGTGTCAGTATCAACACCACACTAACCCCAAAAGACTTTTGGGGCTATTTATCCGCACCCTTCCATTCATTGAGTCGTTGGTTATTGTGGTGCTATTGATGGCAATTCATGGCCCTTTCGCTAGTTTCATTCAGGAACGTTCATGGTTCTATTTACTTCAAATTGGTACTTGTTATAGCGTGTGGAGAGGTGGCCTTTTTCCAGGCCTGTTTTCGCTGGCTGCCTCCACTTTTGCCGCCGTCTTTTACTACTTGCCGCCGAAGTTCTCAATAGCGGTCGAAAGTCAGGCAGATGTCATAAGCCTTCTGATTTACGTCATTGTGGGTTTGGTAATCGTAGCTTTCGGTGCAGTACACCACACTCAGCGCCAAAAGGCGATGTTTCGTGAGAGGGAGTTAACCACAGCCAACTTGAATTTGGCTCAGACGAATGTTCAACTCTATCATGTTCTCCAACAACACACTCAAGCCCTCCAAGATTTGAGAATCCTCTCGTCTGACGAACGTCGCAATTAGGGATATGGGTCGTCCCCAAACTCAAATTGATGCGCGAGTTCCTTTCGTCGACTCATTTCTCACCCCGTTATTCTCTTAGCAAGAGAGCCATGCGATCTCCAGGATTGTCAATCCAGCGACGGTCCTACTCAAATCGGTTCGACATCTTCAATGTGGATGATCGACTAGAGGGTCAGGATGAACTTAAGAGGTGTCCACGTACCGCAGTTAGAACCAACCGTGGCAGCCACCGTCGCTGTCGTCGAGGTCGAAGTAATCGCGTATCCCGTGGTGGTTCCCGTACAGGGATTGAGGGGAAGTGTTCCCCCCATGTCGGTCGCGTAGTCAGCGAGAGTCGTATCGTATGACCAATTCAAAATCCCTTTGCTCTGTACGGCGGTTGCCAATTCTCGAGCGTTTGCGTTTGCCGCACCCATGCGTCCCGAATACACCGATGTAATGTAGGCAGGCAGAGCGAAGTACATCAGAATTCCAAGGATGAGCAACACTACCAAAAGCTCGATGAGAGTAAAGGCATTCATTTGAGGTGACCGAGGCTTCCGCCACCGATCCATAAGGATTGAATGAAGGGCTTGGTTGAATGGCTGTAAGGATTTTATAAAGATCATTTCAATTAGACGCGAGGTTTAGTGTGATTTCTAGATGGATTTGCCATGCGATACACGAAATAGCGGTCGCAGCTTTTTTGTTTGGAACCTATCGCACTCGACGCAGGTGGCGCGAAAGGGAATGGGCATGGATCGCTTCCGACCTTCCGCCATTGCCGGTCCAGTAGATTCCACCCAAGACCGTTGAGTCGCTCACAATGAGTGAGGGCGCGTTAGAACTGCCGATCGTTCCTGTTCGATAGAGTCCGCTTCCCAATCCGATGAATGCAGTGGAACTGCCGTCTGGACTGAAAGTGACTCCCGTAAAGACCTTTGAAATCGAGGGAGCGTTTGTCATTTGCACGATGCTGCCACCCGAGGCGCTTACCAGGTAGACCTCCATATTCGCGTCATCCTTATCGGATACGAATGCGATTTTTGTGCCGTCGGGGCTGAACTGGGGGCATCCGTAATTCGCACCGGAGTCATCAATCAGTAGCGTCGGAGCCGCATTCGCACTTGTTGATCTCACGAAGATTGCTGACTGGAGGGTTCCATCGGGATAGACGTAATCCTTGTCATAGGTGATCTTGGAGCCATTGACCGTGTCAACGTTGGCGGTGTACACATAGCTTGAGTTATCCAACACGATAGGCGTTCCACCCTTTGTCGCGACTTTATACAGATATGAATCGCCTGTCCCAATGGCGGCGACAAAATAGACCCACGCTCCATCTGAGGAAACTTGGATGCTCGCAATAAACGAATAGGTTGGGGGGACGATTTGCACCATTCCCGTCGTCGAGATGGAACTGTTTCGGTAAAGCCCATACGTCGGACCATCGCCGCTGCTAGGAGAGTAACCAAAGATCTTCTCACCGGGCACAGCGAGGTTCAATGCAATACCTTGGTAATTTTCGGGCAGGTGAAGCAGCTGCTTTTTCCCGGACCCGTCGGGGTTGACTTGAATGAGGTTTGAGGTAGCTCCGAAATCGGAACTGTTCGAATAGAGGATTACATACGGCGGAACGGTAATGGGATTACCAGTTCCGGCGCCTTGTGCCGATCCGTTGCCGCCGCAGCCGGTTGGGATGATTGCCAGAGAAAGTGCTAGAGCAATCGATACAGATAGGAGTTGTTTAGGCGATTTCTTTGACGGCCTGATCATAGTAGTTTTACCAGTCTGAAGTGAGGACGAGCACATTTAGGCAGTCTGATGAGACCCCCAAACAAAGTTAATCCCGGCGTAATCCGCCTAGAACGACATCTACTGTTTCTTGCAGAAAGGAGCCTTTATTTGGGCAAGAGTCGGCTCGGAGACGTTTAATTGAACGTGGCTCGGTGCGGTCTTACGTCTGCGTGGGACGCGAACGGATGTCGTGGGACGGGCTTTGTGAGCGTTTGGTCACGGGTACACCTCAACGTGCCCGACGATTCGCTTCGAAAGATAGTAGAGTTCAGGTGATGAAGGTGCTGGTAGTAGAGGATGATCCGGAGATTTCGCTGGCTCTCCGCAAGGGCCTAGAGAAAGCCGGATTTGTGGTGGATATCATCCGGGACGGCGAGAGGGCCTTGCGGGTAGCTCTTCAAAGACCTGCGGATGTTATGATTTTGGATCTCATGCTGCCGTCTCTGGATGGACTGGCTGTCTGCCGTCAATTGCGCGCTGCCCACATCTCAATGCCGATTCTCATGCTGACCGCGAGGACGTCATTGAAAGAACGAGTTACGGGCCTGGAGTCTGGGGCAGACGACTACTTGGGGAAGCCGTTCGAGTTTGAAGAGCTTCTCGCTAGGGTACGCGCCCTTGTTAGGCGCGACAAGGTCAATAGATCTTCACGCATCGAAATCGCCGACCTCGTCTTGGACACATCGACTCGAGTGGTGACGCGAGCCGGCCTAGACATAGATCTAACGCGACGAGAGTACCAACTGCTTGAGGCTCTAGTGTCTCGAGAAGGTCAAGTGCTGTCGCGTGAAACGATCCACTTATCTGTATGGAATGACGAGTACAGCACGTCGAACACAATTGACGTACATGTCCGCCGACTTCGCCAAAAGATAGACGATGGTTTCGAACCCAAACTTATCCACACCGTGTTCCGCCTTGGATACGTGCTGAAAGTAGAGGAGACCGAATCGAGTCCGAATGCTTAGAACGAGGCTAACGATATGGAACTGTACGATCTTGGCGCTTGCGTTGGCGGCAATTGGAGCGTCGATCTATCTCACAAGCCGGGAACCGCTTTTTCGCTCGGTGGATTCCTCACTGCAGCTACGAGCGCGTACGTTTGCGAAGCAATGGAGGGGAGTCGCGCAGGCTGAAGAAAGCGCTAAAGAGAACACCCTATACGACGGTCCGGATGTGATGGCGCCCGTCGATATCGAAACAGCGCGATTGAATGGTATCGACCCCCAGCAATTGCAGCGATTTCAAGCCACTGGAGAGGCACTTCGACCAATGATCCTAACTCCCGATGGTGAAGATGCCCTGACGTCTCGTAAGGCTTGGGACAAAGCAGGGATGCTTAGGGCTGAGAATGGACACGCGAATTTTGGTAATGTTTATTTCAGGGGTGTGTCCCTCCGAGTGTTCAGCACGCCGCTCAAGGAGCATGGCAGAGTCACGGCTGTCATGCAGCTTGCCGTTCCCTTACAATGGGAGCAAGAACAGCTCAGTCAGTTGGTCACGACTCTCGAGATTGTCCTTCCAGGATCAGTTGTGCTGATGCTTATCGCTGGGGTTGTATTAACACGTCGGGCGCTCAGACCAGTTTCGAGGATCGCGTTGGCCGCCGAAGCGATCGAACCGGCAAATCTCAGTGAGCGTCTTCCGGTCCTTGGAAACGACGAGTTTGCTCAATTGAACACAACGTTCAACACGATGCTATCGAGGCTGCAAAACGCGTTTGACGAGAAGGAGGAAGCACTTCGGCGTCAGAAGCGCTTTACTTCAGATGCATCGCATGAGCTCCGGACCCCACTCACGGCGATACGAGCCAGGACCGGTATCGCCCTGAGTAATCCTCCGGATCCTGAAGAGCTTGTCGAGCATGTGGTAGCAATCAACCGCGCAACCGATCTCATGATCGGCGTGGTTCAAGACCTACTCCTTCTGGCGGCTTCTGATGAAGGAAGACTCCAATTGAGAAAGGAACGGTGCTTGATGAGTGAACTTATCGAGGATGCGCTTGCCTCGGTTGACGCCAGTAAACACGAAGTGCGGTTGAATTTCGAAGGGATCGGCGAGGTTAATTGCGATCCATCGGCCATCACACGGGTCCTTGTTAATCTCCTACAGAATTCGATTGCCCATACGCCCGGTGGCAAGGAGATCCAAGTGAGTTGCGAAGGATCCGTGGACCGGGCGGTCATTACGGTTACCGACCAAGGATGTGGAATTCCTCGCGAACACCTAGCACTCATCTTTGATCGATTCCATCGGGTAGACAGTTCTCGCGATCGAAGTTCAGGCGGCACTGGCCTTGGACTCGCGATTGCAAAAGCGATTGTCGAGGCACATGCTGGAACCATAGAGCTTTTCAGCGATCTTGGGCATGGTACGGTGGCAGTAATTGTGATACCGTCTTAGAGCCTTGAGGCGATTGCCGCATCTAAGTGGCTCTTTGCTTCACTGATCGCTGACTCATTTAGCGTCTTATTGGGTGTTTTGCCACGCAATGGCGATCTATGCCGTAATATGCTGGTCACATGTGGTTTGCTAATCCTCTTGGGGCATTTATGCGCGCAAGTTCTTCGGTGTACTCTGGGAAATTTCGATTTAGCTTAGGATATGCAGGGCCAATCAAAGTTCTGCTGGTGACGGCTTTCCTGTGTCGATTATCGGCCTCGGCCTCGGCACAAGGAGAAGCCCTTTCAGTCAACTGGATATACAGTGCCATGAACGCAGTTCACTGCGTAGCATACTCATCGGATGGCAAACTGCTTGCAGCAGGTGGAGTTGGCTCGGCGGGAAGTGCCGGGGTCATTCAAGTGGTTGATGTTTCCACGCGGTCTCTTCTTAAGTGCCTTCCGACTACTGCATTGACCGTTCAGTCCATAGCTTTCTCACCAGACGGGAAAATGCTCGCGACCGGCGGTGAATTTAACGAGCTAGAGTTGTGGGACGTATCCACCGGCAAGCTAATCACCACCTTACCCACGGGCATTGATGAAGGCATCAACACCATTGCCTTTTCACCGGACGGGACAACGCTCGCAGATGGAGGGAGCTCTTTGGAATCCGGAGTGGTGGAGTTGTGGAATCTTTCGACTCGAAAGGTCAAGACGCTTCAGACTGCGGCAGGCTCTATATGCTCTGTCGCATTCTCACCGGACAGCAAGTCTCTCGTCGGTGGAGGGGGGATTGATAACGGCTCAGGAGTTCTTGAGCTTTGGAACCTAACTTCGGGTAAGTCTGCGGAACTCAGGACGGCGGCAAGCGGAGGCGTGCATTCAGTCGTTTTCTCTAAGAACGGCAAGACAATTGTGGCAGGGGGATCCAGTCAGGTTTCCAGCGGCGAAACGTTGGGAATCTTAGAAGTGTGGAACTTTGCGTCTCAGAACCTGGTGAAAACGTTGTCGTCAGCTATCGTCGCGAACATATATTCGATAGCGCTTTCAACAGATGGTAATTTGATCGCCGATGGAGGCGTTAGCCCTAACGGCAAGGGAGCGCTAGAGGTGTGGAACGTCTCGTCTGGAACATCGAAGGAACTCGATACCGATCCAGCAGGGACGGTGTACTCAATTGCTTTCTCGCCTAATGGGACAGCGCTTGCGGAAGGAGGTGTTACCCGCAACGCTCACTATGTGGGAATTCTGAGGTTTTGGAGTGTCGAATCAGGCACGTCAACCGTTTGTAGCACCTTGGCTTACTATTCCGTGAGTTCAACGGTTTTTTCTCCTGACAGCGCCGACTTGGCGGTCGGAGGAAACAACTATAACGCGACCACGGACGATTTATATGGCATGTTGCAACTCTGGAATACCTCGAACGGCACCCTGACCAAGTCCTTTAAGACAGCCATCACTAATGTTAATGCCGTCGCGTTTTCACCCGATGGTAGGACCCTTGCAGCGGCAGGTGCAAACTCAACCGGCGGTTTACTCGAGTTATGGAACGCTTCGAGTGGAAAACTCGAGAGAGTAATGAGCGACGCTGGCGCCAATTGGTTCAGCACGGTCGCTTTCTCCCCAGATGGGCGAACCCTCGCCGCAGGCGGAAGTGTGTTGAAGCTTTGGAATCTTGCCTCCGGTAAGGTGACCACTTTGAAGACTGCCGCCGCTTCGGTTTCCTCGATCGTCTTTTCTCCCGACGGAAAAAAGCTCGCGGTGTGTGGAACTGCCAATGATGAAGGAGTACTCGAAATGTGGAATTTATCGGCGGCAAGCCTTATCAAATCGTTTAGTACCGCTGAGAATTTCATGGTCTTTTCTGTCGCATTTTCACCGGATGGTCAGACGTTTGCCAACGGAGGATTCGAGGGAAACGTTAAATTTGGGTCGGGGTTGGTAGAAACGTGGAATGTCTCGACCTACGATTTGCAGTCCAGACAGACTGCATGGGCGATGTCCCTCTCCTTTTCAACTGATGGAAAGTACCTGTTTGCGGGGAGTAGCGAACGACTGGACGTCTTTCCTATGGTGAACGGTGAGGATGGAGATATGTATAACAATATTGAGGGATTCACGCCCTTTTCCGTTTCACCTAATGGTCAAATGCTGGCCTTTAGCAACGGGCTCAATACGCTGGAAGTTGCCCAAAATCCAGTTTACGGAGGTTTAGCGGTACAAAGTGTTTCGGTCTCAGCCAGCACCATTCTTGCAGGAGACTCTTCTGCCGGAACCGTGATCCTAGGTGCGCCGGCTCCTTCGGGCGGAGTGACCGTTGCATTGGCATCAGCCAGCAATGCAGTGACCCTGCCGACCGGCATCAAGGTCGCCGCTGGTCATACGTCCGCGACATTCATTCTGAAGGCAACCTCGGTGACAACCCCGACGACCGTAACGCTGACTGCAACAGTCGGAACCTCATCGCAGGTCGCAACACTTACAATCGAACCGCCATCCCTTACCCAGGTAGCCTTGGCCCCAAATTCTGTTGTGGGCGGGAAGACGAGCACAGGAACAGTGGCAATCGGCTCAGCCGCGCCAGTTGGGGGGCTTACGATCTCGCTATTGAGCAGCGACTCCTCGGCAACCGTGCCAGCGACGGTCACGATTCCGGCAGGCAAGACGTCGTCCACCTTTACGGTCAGTACGACAAAGGTGACATCAAATACGACTGCGACCATCACGGCCACATTTGGGAGCGTTTCTAAGGCGGCGGTCCTAACGATCACCCCTTGAATGGGGTCAGAACCGTGGATACAAAGTCAGCATCGGCGCCGGATTGGGTACTTGTCATCGCTGTATCTACTTTTGATAGGCTTCCAGTTCGGCGCAACTGCTGAAGTTCTGGGCGGGGTTGTCTCCGTGGCTTGGCTTGCCCAGGATTCGCAGTCCGATGATCTTTGTCGGCGGAAACTTGAGTTCAAAGGCCTGCCCGGAATCGATATCTGGATCATGGGTGCCGTCCGTCTGCGGATAGGCGTCTAGCGTCCCGACTGTCTCCCAATCTCCGCCCTTGGTTCGTAGCACCTGGATCTGAGGTTTGACGCTGGAGGTGTCGAACCAACCTCCATCGTGAAAGGACTGGCCATGGCGAAACACAATGCGGCTGACCTCGACGGGAGAAGGGATAACGACGGCATACCAGTCAGCGTCAGAGAGCATATTGTTGAAAGTGACCGAGAACGTGGCCGGGTCGCCATCCGCAATTGAGCCATGGACGTTTCCCATGCGAGATTGGGACTCTTCGCCATATGAGAGGAGCGACTCGGGCAGGACGGGCGCATCTTTCGACCTTAGCCAAACGGAGTATTGGCTGCCATTTGCGCCGGCTTCAAAGAACGGCCGCAAGACGAGTCCTCGTGGTTGGAGCGCTTGTCCACTCGTCTCGATGAACCCATCTACACGTAATCCATCGTTGTCAGATTCCTGTTCAGGCGCGTTGTTTCCAATTCGTATTCGGGCCGTGTTGGGCGACCCCGACATTGCCGACGAATCGGCCGCATAGACTAAAGGTCCAACCGTGAATGCTCGATACCCGGCATTGCTCCCGCTACCTACAACTGTCGTAACGGGAAGTGGAAAGTGAAGATACACTCTGTCACCTGCGTGCCATACCCTTCGAATGGTAAGGTAATGACCTGCTGAAACCCCCTCAACCGGTCGATTCCCGAGCTTGACGGAAGCTTGGTTTGCCCAACTTGGGATTCGGAGTCTGAGTGATCGTGGAGACTTGGGGCTCGTATCCACCGCCAGTGTGATATCGGTGCTGAACTTCTTGAGTGCCTTTCCGTCCCGAACCCCAAGCAGATCTGTCTGGTTACTGAATGGATAGCGACCCATTTGGTGGAGTCTTAGAGTGCCTGAATAACTGGAGGATCCATATAAGTTCACATCGACGCCATCGCTTCGCGACGCATAGGCGAAGGTAGGCAGAAGAGCAATACCGCGAGGCCCGCTTGACAGGCAGCAGGTGGTGTCAGAAGACGGATGTCGTCGGCCGTTGAGTGGCGAATAGTAGCACCATGCCGCTCCGTCCGGACGTTGAGATCCCAAGAGGTGGTTGTATACGGAGCGCTCAATTTGGTCCACGCACCGTGAGTCTCCGGTCAGCCTTAATAACTCTAAATTGAGTTGTATCCAGGTCACGGTCACGCAGGTTTCTCCTACGTCGTCCCCTTCTCCGTTTGGCATAACGCCGTCTTGCGTCCAGTGCTCCATCGAACTGCCAGTTCCAGTGAGATAGAGACGGTGTGTTACGATATCGTTCCAGGCGATTTGGGCCGGCCTTAAATATCGAGGTTCCCCGGTCGCGCGATATAGCTCGGATAGACCCACCAGGTTTGAAAGCATCTCATAAGCCTTTCCATTCGCCGTTTTGGCCACTGAGTGCGTGGCGAGCAGGTCTCGCTCGATATGCGAGCCGGATGGCTCGTTAAAGCTCTCCACGATTCGACGAGCAAATTGAAGGTAACGCGTGTCGGCGGTTGCCCGGTAGAGAAGGACGATTGGCTCAAGCACGCTGGTGGACGCCATTCCTTCATGGGTGCCGGCCTGACTTAGCAACTTTCCTCCCGGCCGGAAGGTCCGAACTAACAGATCTCCGATTCGGCGCGCGCTCTTGAGGGCTACTGGCACGTGGGTTGCTTGGTAATACGCTAGTAGTCCAATAATGCAATATTTGTGTACCCAGACGTCCCAATCTGAATCGGGTGCGAGACTGAATCGCTTGCCTGCTGGATAAGTGCCCAAATACCCATCAGGATCCTGAGTAGCTAGCAGCCCCCGTACGACACGATCCATTTTCATGCGCAATGCTGGATCGTGATGGGCCAAATAGGTAAGCGAAGCGGCATGCAGCCATTTGCCGACATGTTCACCGATCCATGCTTGCTTTCCAGGGCGATGACGGAATCCTTCAAGCAACTCATCCTCATCGACAACAGGTAGCCGCCCATGCTCGCTTGCCGCATACCGATCGCCCAAGAGGCCATTTAACTGAACTTGAGAGGGAGCCGACAATTCGACCACATCAGCGACTTTTGCTGTATGAGGGAGCACCAAGCCGGACGGATTCTGTTGGCCGACCACTATGTAGGCAAGCAAGGAAAGCATCATCCGCAATTTACCCAGATTACAGGGCACGTACTTTCGCTAGCACCCAACGGAGGTCATCGGCGGTAAGCGCACGGAACCCAAGCGGTCGCCATTATCGTCGATCCAGGCGTCCGATACTGATTTGCCCCGGTGGTATTGCCGACGGCGCCCCGGAATGGTCTCACCGAAAGTCTCGGTGACGTTGTTGAGTGTCAATGGGTCCGATTGCAATGGAACTTTGCTTAGGCTTCCCGAAGTAAGCGGAAAGCCCGGGCGCCTGTTATGGGAGGATGTTTCCGGCTCCTCGATAGATTTCGTACCAGTGAGGCTTCGTCAACTCGATCTTGCACGCGTCGGCTACTTGTTTGACTCGATCCGCGTTCGTCGTCCCAACCACCGACTGTATTTTCGCCGGGTGGCGCTGGATCCAGGCGATTGCCATTCCAGTCTTGGTAACCCCATAGGTCGCACACAGGTCGTCCAGTACCTTGTTCAACTCGGGGTGCTTGGGGCTATCCATGAATACGCCCTCAAAGAAGCCGTATTGGAATGGCGACCATGCCTGAATGGTGATTTTCTTGAGGCGGCAATAGTCAAGGATGCCTCCGTCATGGTCGATCGAATTCGGGAACTTTGTATTTGCGCAGATCCCACGATCGATCATTCCAGTGTTGGTGATGCTAAATTGCAACTGATTAACCTGCAGCTTCATCGGAAGACTGGCTTGCAATAGCTCAATCTGTCCAGGGTTGAAGTTGCTGACTCCAAAGTTTCTGACCTTTCCGCTTTCGTGAAGGGTGTTGAAGGCTTCTGCGACTTCATCCGGTTCGATCAGTGTGTCGGGGCGGTGGAGTAGCAGAACGTCGAGATAGTCAGTTTCCAGTCGTTTGAGTATTCGCTCAGCTGAATCGAGAATATGTGCTTTAGAAAAGTCAAAGAACCCAGAGCGGATGCCGCACTTGCTCTGGAGAACCAAATCGTGTCGGTTGACACCAAGACGACCAAGGGATTTTGCAAAGACTTCTTCACACTTACCCCCTCCATAAATGTCGGCATGGTCAAAGAAATCGATGCCAGCATCCAAAGATGTCGTGATCAAGTTATCCAGCGCCTCGGGTTCCATCCCTCCAATTCGCATACATCCGAGCGAGACCTCGGAGACTTCCAATCCCGATGTGCCAATCCTAAGTTTTTTCATGATCGAGAACCTATTGTATACGAGTCGAAGGTTCCATCGGCTAGTCAGCCGTCGGTTCCAATGCGCGAATGGTATCGGATATTAATCAACCGGTCTTGGCCATCAGGCTGGAGACGCCATCCCATTCTATGAACCCGTTTCAATGTTCGGCGAGAAGTGGATGCCCTTAAACGGAATCCTGACCCAGGGCCTCGACCAGAGTTCCACCCGAACAATTGAATTGGGATTTCCGAATTCGTAACCGTAATCCCGTCGTCCGTTCTCCGCACTGGGGTCAAATTGACTCTCATTCGGAAGGGTAAATGGTAGGAATTCGGAGCCATGGGCATCAAAGGCCCTCAATTGGAGGTCGGAGCCCTCAAACTGCCTGGGTACCGAAATTCGGATGGCCGTTCGTGCCTTGTCATATACGTTTGTAAAAACTGGCCTGTGAGTATCCGAATCAAAGCGACCATTTTGATAAGACATCCAATTCGATGCGACAGCATGCAGCGCGCCAAATCCCATTTTCCCGTCCTCCACCATTTTCCATGGGCCATAAGAGATTCCAATGGAGCCATCAGTGATTTGATTGGCATAGTCTGGCTTCAACTTTGCGAAGACCAAGGCCTCGTCGCCACTGTGCTGAACGGTCATCCACTCTTTAGCCGCTTGGAAGCCGCCTTCGAATTTGGTGTTGATGGGCCGGGTAACTCCCCGGATGTCGATGGCCATCCAAATCGACTTGGGTTCCTTGTCAAATCGCCATCCCTCGTTTCGGATCTCTTCGTCTGTCATATCGGCCTTCGTGGCTTGTGCGCCATCGGGCCGCCACCTCTCCGCCTTACCTCCGACTCTCTTGGACAAGTAGAGGATTCGAGCCGTCATCCCGTCCGATGCCCCTCCGCTTGCGATGGTACGAACCGTCGAACCCCAAATAGGGGTAAGCGGGGTCCATCCGTTGCTATCGTTTGCCTGTCTGACGAATCGAATTCCGGCAATTACCAGGCCGAGGACGCAGGCGGTGGCAAAGAGACTCCTTGCAACCTTCTGGTTTGGTGTGGTCCGATCTACTGAGATGGCAAGGACTCGGCGAAGACGAATGTCCAGGTTCGAACGACGAGCCATTCCCACCCCTTGCAGTCCCTTTATTTGGACGAACGATAACAGTTCTCGTGCATAAGAGCTTGGAACGATGCCCTCTTGAAGGGTCATGTCGTCAGCAGATTCTTCGGCGGTACCTCTCAGACGTGATGACAGAGCCCAGATTGCTGGGTTGAACCATTGCAGAACGCAAAGGAGGTCGGCAACAAATTGCCACATCCAGTCTCGACGTTGGATATGAGCTTTCTCGTGCAGCATCACCGCAATAAGCCGTTCTTCTGGCCACTCTCCCGTGTTCCTAGGCAATAGAATAACCGGATTGATCGTGCCGAATGTCAGGGGAGCGGTCAGTACGGGATTGTCAGTGACTCGAACTCTCGTCCGCGATGTACCTTCGTTTTCCAACTGGGGCGAGAGATTGACGATGCGCAAAATTCGGCTCCAACCCCAAAGCCACCTCAACACAAAGAACCCACAGCCGACAATATACGCGGCGCTCACGATGGCGCCAAACGCCAAGTTACTGGAAGGTGCATCAGGGATAGACGCGAGGGTTGGTCCATCTGCCGGTTTGTCGAGAGTAGAGTGAAGGACTGGCTCCGACGGCGCAGAAAGAGCTCTCTCGAGGTTTATCGCTGTCGATTTACTTGCCGGGAAATTCACCCTGGGAGCGAATACCATCAGAATGGGCGCCAGCAAGATGGCTGCGAGCGCTCCTCTCCAAATGAGGTTGCGAGTAGCCGCAGAGCGGTTTCGGGCCAGGACTCCTGCTATCGAAGCGGCGAGAACTAGGAGAGCCGACTGAAGCGCATAATTTGCCACGAAAGCAAGCCAAGGAAATGTATTCATCTGCCTTCCTCCTCCGCCTTTGCGATGAGCCTTTTTAGTTCAGCGATGTCATGTACGGTCAGCCGGTCTTTTTCCTGATCAAGGAGCGTTGCCACCGTTGCAGTAACAGAACCACCAAAGAACGTCTTGACGAGCCGTGAAATCTCACCGGTTGCGACAGAGGATCGAGGACGGATCGCGAAATAGGTGAACCGGCCATTGATCTCTTCGTGCCTGAGGAAACCCTTGGCCTCAAGTGTTCGAAGATGGACCCTCACGGCAGAGTTGCACGGTGCGCTCGGAAGCAATTCTTCCAATTCTCCAGAGCAAATCGATCCGCGTTCATACACGAGATCCATGATCTGGTGTTCTCTTTTGCTGAGGTTTCCGCCTAGCTTCATTTCGATCTTCATTAGGTCCTGTTAGAATTCTAACTCTAGTTTGAGTGTTTTGGGTTAGTTTTTTAACATATTTTTTCGTGGTTTGGGGGTTCGTTAAGCGCGATCCCCTGGGGAGGGTGCAACAGGTTTCCGATGTCGTTCGCGTCAAGAACACTGCAAACGACGATTTGAGCAAGATGCAGGCAAGGCAACTCCGTGCCCAGCGGAATCGGTCCGTTAGACCAACTTGGGCACGTTCTTAAGCCTAAGATACAATCGACGTATTGATGCCAACACTGAAATACCGAGTCCTTTGTTTGTTTCTGGGCGTTGTCGTCGTCCAGGGTTTAGGTGCTCGAGGCAGCGTTGAGTTGACTTACGGACCAACTCTGTGGATGATGCCGCCGTCTTCTGAGAACGGTCGTGAATTCCGTGAGCTCTTTGAAAGTGATCCTGACAGCTGGAAGAGGACGCGAGCGCGCATTGATGGCCTCGGCTATGCCGATCATTGGCTAGACTCCCAGTTCACAGATTCTGAACTCAAGTCCTGGCTTCCACAGGTGGGAAAATGGGGTTTGAAACTATGCTTGGAAGTTGGCGCGATCAAGCCTTGGGGTCCGACGGGCGAAAAGACGTTTGATATCGAGCATAAAATGTGGGACCGCTTTCAGTCCGATGGCGGGAAAATCGATACCCTCGCCATGGACGAGCCGCTAACCGCATGCCGTAATGAACTGCACAAGCCGTTTGAGTATGCGGTCGAGGAAACGGCAAGATTCATTGCGCTTGTGCGCGGGAAATACCCTGATTTCAAGATCGGAGACATCGAGCCATATCCCTATTTCCAAGCCGATGAACTCATGGCTTTTTTCGACGCCCTGCAGAACAAATTAGAATCCATGCATGTTCGAGGTATGGACTTCGTTAGATTGGATGTGGATTGGATGCATTTTACAGCCGGAGATCCGATTGGTCAGGCAGGCTGGAACGGAGTGCGTACAATCGAGCTAGAGTGTCGAAAGAGGCACATCCCGTTCAGCCTGATTTACTGGGCTGCGGATTACCCATCGCTTAGGAAGAGCAACCTCGCAACGGATGAGACTTGGGAAACTTCGATTCTTGGCCAGGGTCAGGCTTTCAAATCGACCGGTGCAACTCCCGACGCATTCGTTATTGAAAGCTGGCTGGACACCCCTTCGACCGCTCTTCCCGAGACATCAAAGGGTACGTTCACCAAATCGGTCCTCGATTTTTGCAATCGTTTCTTGCCTGGCAAGAGTCGACGCCATTAACCCAACTGAGGTTGCCCGGTCGATATACAAACTCGGGTCGCTTCAGAAACTCCCCGCGATCGTTACTTTCAGCTAGGAACCAACTCTGTCTTGAGTCGCCCCGATATCGGGAGCGGTCTGGCGGAGGTGTGCGCCGTAGAAATCGTACAGCCCAGGATTCACTCCGAAGTTGGACATTGGTATTCCTTTGCCAATGAGCGGTGCTCCAGGTTTCAAGCGGTACGAGGTCAAAAAGGAGAACAGGGAAGGATTGCCAAGCGTCTGGCCGGACCCCATCGAGTAATAGGCAGGGTCGGCCCACATTCCGACGCTTTGCGATGAAAAGGTCTCCTGTCCAAGAGCGCGCCAAGCGGCAAGACTCGTGACGTTCTCCCCATTCCAGTTTATGGAAAACGGTGCGCAATCCGCCCAATAGTCGTTTCCCTGAAAGACCACATTAACCTGGCCTATCGACGCCTCGACGAGATTCGAGTGACTTGACGCGACTACGTTATTTCGAAACGTGACGTCTTGGACATCGTTTTGTATGCTGACGGCGGGCGAATTCTGGTTGGTGAAAACCGTGTTATTGTAAAATTCGCAGTCATGCACGCCAGGTCCGCCATTCCATAACACAAGGCCGCCGCCGTTCGAAACGCCGTCGTTTTGGCTGATATTGTAACGGTAGGTTAAGTTGGATTGCGGCTTGGCCCCCACATATTCGGCGATTAATAGCCCGGAACCCGCATTGTCGTGGCTGTAGTTATATTGAACGACACTATTGGTGACTCCACCGTCCAAGTCGAACCCATCGCCATCAACGGTCAGAGTTTGATTGTGGTGCGACTCGCAGTTCTGAATGGTAACGTGGTCCGAATCCCAGGCCCAAATCCCAACTGGTCCGGCTCCCCAGAATCCGTTGAGTGCTCCGTTCTCGTATGCCTCGCAGAATTGGATGGTTGCATTTTGAACATCGCCAAGAACAATCCCATTTCCAGTATTGTCGCCATAGCCGACGATGCCCTCATTATCGTATACCGTGCATCCATCCACAAAGAACCCGACGTGGGCGTACGTTTTCGCCGCGACGTCGAAGTATCCATAGCTCTCAATTCCCGCCTGGCCGTTTGAATAGACCCGGCAGCCTGTGATCACGACGTTGGCAAATCCGCTTTGACTCCCATCCGAGGGATAGGCGCCAATTGCTATTCCGCATTGCTGGAATCCGTGAATGGTCAGATTGCGCAGGGTCGGTCCCGGGAGTTTCTGGTCGCCAAGTAAGTTGGAGAAAGCGCTCACTCCGAATCCAGTGTTTCCGCTCTGTGAAACCGAATCCCAACCTCCTTCGATGGTTAAGCCGATGACAGCGGTTCCGCCTGCATTGTAGATATCGACACCATCTCCATTTCCGGCGTCGATGGTTGCTTGGCCGGCGCCATACGATTTGATAGTCAGACCGTTTGTCACGACTGACACCGTTCCAGTAAAGGAGTCACCCCCGCGAAGACAGATCTGGTCTCCCGGCGAGAATTTCGCACGAGAGAGTCGAGCCAGAGTTTTCCATGGGGCCGCCGGACTGGTGCCGGCAGATGTATCGTTGCCGTTCGCGGAAAGGAAATACGAAGTACAGAAACTTTGCGCCGGCCACAGCGCCAAAAGGGCAAAAGCGAGTTTCCTCACTGCCTTACTTTACGCGATTATCGAGGTCTTTAAGCTCTCCTCAAGTTGGATGGATGTACTTCTTCAGGAACCATGGCCTGCCTTATGTCGGCGGGAAGGTAGTTCGAAGATCGATGTCAAGCTGAGCTCAAACGCATTGATGCGGCGACCGATTTGTTCCATTCAACAAATCAGCGTGAATCGACCTGACTTCATGTTGTTAAAGGACAGAAGTTGCGCGGTGGTGGAGCGGTTCTTCTCGCAGGACCGATGTTTTAGGACGAACAGCCGGGACGAATTTGGCAGTAAAGCCGCATATGGTATGGCAAAGATAAGACCGACCGTGAAGATCTGTTTTTCGGCCCCCAAACTAGAAACGACCAGAGGATGACCGTATGTTATTTCATGAGGTTTCGCGCAAAATAACCCCATGCAATCCGACATCCGTGATTCCAAGACTTGGAAAGACGTTCTCCAAAGCAATCGACAGCGCTATATCGATGAGCTTTTTGAACTCCTTAGGATTCCATCAATCTCTACTTCTGAAGTCAATGTCACCGACGTCATGGATGCAGCCAACTGGGTGGCGGAGCGGTTGAACCGGGCTGGAATCGAGAACGTCATCCTTTCGCCAACGGGACCACATGCATGTGTCTATGGCGATTGGCTCCACGCGGAAGGGAAGCCCACTATCCTCATATACGGGCATTTCGACGTTCAACCGGCGGATCCGCTTGAACTTTGGGACAGCCCACCCTTTGAACCGGTGATCGTTGATGGACGAATCGTAGCGCGTGGGTCGTCCGATATGAAAGGGAATCTTTTGCTTAGTGTGATCGCCGTCGAGGCGCTTCTGGAAGCGACCGGCACCCTGCCCGTGAACGTAAAATTCCTCTTTGAGGGCCAAGAGGAGATCGGGAGCCGCGATCTTGGACCATTTATCGCCAACCACAGGGAGTTGCTTGCATGTGATTTGGTACTGACACCTGATAGCATGCAATGGAATGAGGGGCAACCTGCGATGTGGCTAAGCACAAAGGGGCTGTGCGCACTTCAGATCGACATGGAGACGGCTGGTATGGACCTGCATTCAGGGCTTTACGGTGGCGCGGTTCCAAATGCGATCCATGCTCTTGTGGAATTGCTGGGAACCCTTCGCGATGAGGGCGGAAACATTCAGGTAGATGGTTTCTACGACCAAGTCGCAGTGCTCTCTCAAGCCGATCGAGACAAGATCAACGGAGTGCCCTTTGCCCCTGAAGCCTATCGGGCTCAGATTGGGGTCGATGCATTGGTAGGCGAACCAGGCTATTCGACTTACGAACGTGCTTGGGTGAGGCCAACGATCGAGATTAACGGTATTTGGGGTGGGTACCAGGGGGATGGGGTCAAGACCGTCATTCCAGCAAAGGCGCATGCAAAGATCACGTGCCGTCTTGTCGCGAACCAAGAGCCAAGCGACGTACTCGATCGATTGGTTGCCCATCTCGAAGCACACAAGCCAGTTGGCGCACGCGTCACGGTGAATCGGCTGGGGGGAGGGGCTCGAGCTTATCAGATGCCTTCCGATCACCCAGGCTTAAACGCGGTTGCGGAAGCTCTCAGCGACGATTATGGAAAGCCGCCCTACTATGCGCGGACCGGTGGGACTCTGCCAATCATGGACATGTTCTTACAGGAACTAAGTGCCTATACCATTCCGTTCGGATTTGGCCTCGATGACGAGCGAATCCACAGTCCCAACGAGTTTCTTCGGCTAGCAAATTTCGAGCGTGGTCAAGCCGTTTATGCGCAGGTTCTTGAACGGCTGGGCAAATTGGACCCAAGTTCTCTCGCGGTGGCGTAACCCGTCCTATCGATGAACTTCGAGTAATTGGCTCAACTTCTTGCGTTCCGACTGTCTTGTCACGTTTGAGAGGCGATGAACTCAGGGTTGTCCGATCCGCGTCACTACAGGGCCAAACCCGCCAAGCATGAGAAAGCCGAGAGACACTACGGTTCTGCTTTAGGGGGATGAACAGGTGAAGGAGAATGCCATTCAAACAACAACGCGTCGGAGTCAGACCATTCATCGATAGTAAATATGCTCTCGTGGCAGTGGTTGATGCAATCCACAGGCCCAGCATCCGTCTCAGTGCGCGGACCACTTTAGCGAATTTGGCTGAGTGAGACCTCAAACGTTCTGCGCACGTAACTTGTTGATAGAGAGCGTCTTTGCATGCAATATGACATGGGAGCCGACTTTGGGGACCGGCAGATAAATGGATCTCCAATATGGTGAAAAAAGGCATATGATCTAATTGATCTCGGGAAATGGAGAATTGCCCTGTGCGTTACTCAAATGTCTTCGGCGCCGTAATTCACGTGAAATCGCTTTCAAGTTTCGTTTTCTTGGCGTTGCTCTTCTTGCTTCCTACTGCATCTTGGGCACAGAGCACATTGCCCTATCAATGGGTTTATTGTCCTATCGGAACAGCGAAAAGCGTCGTTTACTCGCCTGATGGAAGTCTCGTGGCCGTAGGTGGGTCTTGCGGGGTCCAGATTTTCGATGTTTCTACCGAACTGCTCGTAACGTGCCTCCCAACTGCGGCAAACGGAGTCGTGAATTCGGTTGCCTTCTCACCCGATAGTACGATGATCGCTGACGGTGGCGTGGGAGTTTCGGGAGGGGTTGTTGAACTGTGGAAGGTATCTACTGGCCAGTTGATCTCATCATTTAAAACAACGGCTAGCTACGGAGTGAGTTCGGTTGCTTTCTCGACGGACGGCAAGACGCTTGCGGCAGGCGGGGATAGTAATATTTCCGGCACATATGCAGGTGCGCTTGAGCTGTGGAACATCCCTACCCTGAAACTGAAAGCGACGTTTAAGACCGCTGCCACATACGTAAGCTCAGTCGCTATGTCATCCGACGGTAAGACTCTTGCTGCTGGCGGGTTCGCCAGCAGCGGAGCCGTCCTCGAGTTATGGAACGTATCGACCGATGCTCTTATCACATCCCTAAAGACGGCAGCGACGACGGGCATTTCGTCCGTTGCATTCTCGTCGGACGGCAAGTCGCTCGCAGACGGCGGCTCAAGTCTCAACAACACAACTGGAGTCGAAGTAGGTGTTTTGGAGTTGTGGAATGTTGCAGCCGAACAACTGATCACGTCCTTTGGCTCGGCTGAATCTTACGGTGTGAATGCGGTCGCCTTGTCCCCAGATGGCACGATGCTGGCCAATTGCGGTGGCAACGCCAATGGAGAGATAGCGGAAGTTTGGAGCCTGTCAACTGACAGCTTAATGACGACATTAACATTTCCATCCCGTTATTCGGTGTATTCGGTAGCTTTCTCCCCCGGAAGTCAAACATTGGCAACCGGCGGTGGAACCTTCATGACGACCGTTAGTTCATTGGTCTTATGGAACGTATCGACGAGTACCGCAACCGCAAATTTGGATACTCTCGAGACTGTCGCCGTAAATTCGGTTGCTTTCTCACCAGATGGTACGTTGCTTGCTGAGGGTGGACAGGGATACGACCCTGCTATCGCTGGGGCCAGTGGTCAATTGGCGTTGTGGAATGCCTCCAACGGCACCTTGGCTACAGCGCTGAAGACCACTGCCAATATGGTGGTGAACGCAGTGGCCTTTTCGCCAGACGGCAAGACACTTGCAATCGGCGGCCAAAGTTATAATGCCTCACTTAACATCTATCACGGTGTCGTTGAGTTGTGGAACACATCTTCAAACTCTCTCATCGCAAAGCTCGGTACCGCGGCAGATTATGTCGTGAATTCAATAGCGTTCTCTCCAGATGGCACGACGCTCGCCGTCGCCGGCGCTAGCGGCACGGACCTTAAGTTCACCGGCGTATTGGAGCTATGGAGCATTTCGGACGAGACTCGTATTGCAAACCTCAACACGGCGGCGACCTACCTCTATTCGGTCTCTTACTCGCCGGATGGAACGACGATTGCGGATGGGGGAACCGATAACCAGCCATCGGGCGTTCTGGAACTTTGGAGCGTTCCGAGTGGGGGCAACATTTCGTCACTCAAGACGACGACCACAGTCGTTTACTCGGTCGCATTCTCCCCAGACGGAAAAACACTTGCCGATGGGGGCTACTACGGGCCAATTCAGATCTTAAATGGTGTTCTGGAGCTATGGAATACAGCATCCGGCAAACTGCTCGACTTACCGACACTTGCCAGTGGTTCGAAAACCGTTTATGCAGTTGCTTTCTCGCCAGATGTCAGCGTCGTCTTTGCGGGAACGGACTCAACTATTCAGGCATTCAGCACGACGAACTACGGCCTGTTGGCAAACTTTGATCAGGTAATAGCGGGAATTTACGTAGGTTCGGTGGCCCTTCAATCGGGTGGCGGCCTTCTGGCTTATGGCACTTCATTTGGTCAATTCGGGGTCGCACTGAATCCCACTTTTGGCATTGTGGAGCTAAAGGGCCTAACGGTCTCTCCGAATTCGGTCGTCGGCGGAACAGCGGCTACTGGGACAGTCACGCTGACCTTGGCCGCGCCAGCAGGCGGAGCGGTCGTGAGCCTGTCGTCCAGCACAATGAACGCCACCATGCCGTCGTCGATAATAGTTGCCGCCGGAGCAACGACAGCAACGTTCACGATAACAACGTCACCCGTTCCTAGCAATATCACCGCGACAATCACGGGAACAGAAGGGGGTGTCACCAAGACGGCGTCCTTGGCCATTTTGGCCGCTAACCTGTCTAGCATCGCGGTGTCCCCGAATTCAGTCATTGGGGGAAGTACATCGACAGGAACTGTGACATTAACTGGCCCGGCGGGGACGGGTGGCGCGGCTGTAACCCTATCTTCCAACAACGTCAACGCTACGGTACCGTCTTCCGTCTTGGTGGCTGCAGGTTCAACCACCGCCACGTTCACCATTACAACAGCCGCGGTTTCTACTGATGTTACGGCGACAATCACGGGCACAGAAGGGGGCGTTAGTCAAACTGCGACACTTACGATCGAGGCGGCTGCGTTGACCAAGCTGGTGTTATCACCTTCATCGGTGATCGGAGGCAGCCCGTCGACCGGAACCGTTACCTTAAACGGGCCGGCTGGAAGTGGTGGAACGGTTGTCAACCTGTCGTCAAGTTCTTCAAGCGCTTCCGTACCAAGCACCGTCATGGTAGCTGCAGGCGCCAGTTCGGCTTCGTTCACCGTCACGACATCTGCGGTAGCTGCCAATACCACGGCCACGATCACTGGCACCCTAGGCATCAGCACTCAGTCGGCAGTCCTTTCAATTGATTCCGCGTCGCTTAGTGGCATCTCCGTGTCGCCAAATACGGTTATCGGGGGAAGTCCCTCGACGGGAACGGTCACCCTGAATGGCCCCGCTGCGTCAGGTGGAACCGCCGTCAATTTGAAGTCCAGCAGCACGAGTGCGACCCTGCCTTCACAGGTCACCATCGCGGCAGGAGCGATTTCTGCGACATTTACCATCAATACAACTCCGGTGGCCAGTTCGGTAGTCGCGACGATTTCGGCCGCTCAAGGCGGATCCACTAAGACAGCGGCCCTGACGATTACCCCTGCTACATTGAGCAGCCTTACGGTGTCTCCGAGCTCGGTCATCGGTGGAACGTCGTCAACCGGAACCGTGACTTTGACCGGGCCCGCCAGCACGAGCGGGATCGTAGTCAACTTGTCTTCAAGTTCGACCAGCGCGACTTGCCCAACGACCGTCACCGTCAGTGCAGGAGCCACGACGGCCTCCTTTACGATATCCACGACTGCGGTGTCCAGTGTTGTGTCGGCAACCATCAGCGGTGTGCTCGCAGGTTCGACAAAGACTGCTACGCTGACGATCAATCCAGCGACATTGACCGGCGTTTCGGTCGTGCCAGCATCCGTGATTGGCGGCGCCTCGTCGACAGGGACGGTTTCCCTAAGTGGGCCTGCTCCAACAGGGGGTTTGGTGCTCAAGTTGAGCGCTAGTAGTACTAGCGCAACCCTTCCGGCAACGGTCACCGTCGTGGCTGGCGCCACTTCAGCAACATTTACCATCTCTACAACTGCCGTTTCGCTAGCCGTTCAGGCAACGATTACTGCCAGTTTGGGTAGCACGTCGAAACAGGCGGTCCTTACTATCAATCCAGCCAGCTTGGTAAGCATGACGCTTTCACCCAATTCGGTGATTGGCGGTAGTTCTTTAACAGGTACGGTTACGCTTAACGGACCGGCGCCTAACGGCGGCATGGTGATTGAACTTACCTCCAGCACATCCAGCGCCGTTCCACCCAAGAGCGTCACGATCGCGGTCGGCTCGACGACGGGCACGTTCACGGTCAGTACTGCCGCCGTTTCCAATTCGACGTCCGCGACGATTTCCGCGACATTAGGTGCCGGCACGAAGTCGGCGACGCTCGCGATCACGTCCGCTGCCTTGACAGGTCTCAGTGTTGTGCCGACTTCGGTTGTTGGCGGAGCACCGTCGACGGGAACGGTTACGCTGAATGGACCGGCCGGTCCAGGCGGAGCAGTTGTAAACTTGGTGTCGAGTACTTCAAGTGCTACGGTCCCGGCAAGCGTCACGGTCGCGGCGAATGCGACCTCCGCCAGCTTCAATATCCCGACGCTAAGTGTCACAGCTAGGACAGGTGCTACCATCACGGCCACGCTGGGCACATCCTCGAAGACGGCAACCCTGACCATAAACCCACTGGCACTTATTTCCCTGACCCTTAATCCGACGAGCGTCACAGGTGGAGGAATGTCCACCGGGACGGTGACGCTGAATGGCGCAGCCGGAACGGGAGGCATCGTCTTAACCCTTTCAAGCAGTTCGTCTGCAGCAACTGTCCCTGCGACAGTGACGGTGCCTCAGGGGCTGTCGAATGCATCGTTTTCCGTGAATACGAGTGTTGTCGCCGTCCAGGCGTCAGCGACCATCAAGGCTGGCTACCAATCAGGCTCAAAGTCGGCAACCCTAACAGTGAATCCTGCCGTTCTCACAGCGGTAACCCTCAACCCGAACACCGTGACTGGCGGCGCTTCGTCAACAGGTACGGTGACTCTCTCAGGACCGGCCCCATCCAGCGGGCTGACCGTGAAGCTTTCGAGCAGCTCGACAAAGGCGACGCTTCCCGCAAGCCTTAAGATATTATCGGGACTGTCGTCGGCAACGTTCTCGATTAAGACGGTTGTCGTCGCCTCTCAAACTCCGGCGACCATCACCGCAACACTTGGATCAGTTACCGAGATGGCGACATTGACGATTGCTCGTCCTTCGATTACGTCGGTTACGTTGACCCCGGCGACCGTTATTGGATTATCTTCTTCAGCCGGTACGGTGACGCTTTCGGGCGCGGCACCGGTCGGTGGGATGGTGGTTTCGTTGTCGAGCAGCCAATTGTCAGCGACGGTTCCTGCTTCGGTAACGGTCCCGGCCGGTTCGACGCACCAGACGTTTGTCGTGAAAACCACCTCGGTTGCTGCACCAACAACAGCCACGATTAGTGGCAGCTTAAACGGCGTGACCCAAACGGCGTCGCTCACCATCGATCCTCCCGCCTTGATCTCGTTGACTCTCAGTCCAACCTCTGTCGTTGGGGGAAAGACCTCGACTGGAACCATTTCTCTGGGAACTGCTGCGCCGACGGCAGGCATTACGGTGAGTCTGGCCAGCAATAACAGCGCCGCGACCGTTCTTGGTTCGGTGACCGTCGCAGGTGGAAAGAAAACGGCCACGTTCACGGTGTCAACAACCGCTGTAAGTGCCCAGGTCACGGCTCAGATATCAGCCACCTTAGGGACGACTACCAAGTCGGCCAATCTCAAGGTGGAGAAGTAGTTTGGATACGGGGAGACGTTCTCTTGCCTTGATCGAAGCGCTTGTCGGGCCAGAAGAACCTTTTCAGCCAACTGCAATCAGCTTGGGACCGATTGCGGTTGGCTTTCAACTACCGAAGATTTGACCTTCAGTTAAATAAACCGTAATTCGATCTACCCGTCCAGAGCGACTGTAGATCTCTTGACTGACGGTCTCAGGGATCTCGGCGCCTGGCGTCGAGGATTGGTTCCCGTTGGTAAAGTCGACGGTTGTCCGTACTGTGCCCTGGTTGAGATGATAAATAATCGGGACGCCGCATACCGTGAAACCGAGCGACTCCTTGGGTAACTCAATTTCATGGGAATACCCGTCAAGGTCCCTAATGTTCCAAACTCTCGGTTCGACGAGGAATTCGTCGCGGCGCAGCATAGCGGGGTGGAATATTAGCTTGCCTGCCTTCGAGAAGACACCGAATTCCATCCAACGCGACAGGATATCTTCTTTCGACTGTCCAGTCATTCCGGGCTGTTTAGCGCCCCGACCCGCCGGGGTGTGAGAATACGGATCAGACGGAAATGCTCCAAATTGCTGGGGCGTCTTGTTGAAGCCCATACCGCTTCGAATTCGGTAGTAGCCGGTAACGATACTTCTTCGTTCCTCAGCCGACGCACCAGACTCAACCGCTTCGAAGAACGACTCTTGAACTGCAACCAAGAGCTTTGAAACCATATGCCAATAGATGCTTCCGAGCCCCTCGTAACCGTACATCGAGCCCGACCGTCCGGTGAAGAATCGATGGCCAAACACGGCTTCGTAGGCTTCGAGAGCCTTGTTGCCATGTTGCTCAACAAGTGACGTCCATTGCGGATCCTCGCTTAACTGACCCAGAACTTGGGTCAAAGCAGACGCATTGCGGAGATCTGAAGCAAACCGAAAATTCCCGGATGCATCCTGGAGGATGACTCTCGTGTCCCCAGAGGTTAATAGACCTTGTAAGAGCGGGTTATCCCGAACCAAGGGTCCAGGAATAACGTTCTTCTCAAGAAAACCACGGAGTTTTCGTTCCGGGTATAGCATGAACGTCTCTTGATCGGATCGGTAAATCTTGCTGTCAAAGAGTGCTTGGACTAAGAGGGCCACCTCGGACGCGTCTAGAACGCCCGCACTGAGAACGGCTACTTGACCCTCAAGCATCTCGTACAAATGACTCACGGTGGCGCGATCCTGCTCTCGAAGGTCAACAAGGTTGTACGAGTGATAGAGACCGTCCGTTCGCTTGCTTGCCCGGATCGAGTGATCGAGATAAGGAATCGCACATTCAAAAAGGCGTGTGATCGATTTTGCGTCGACTTGATCTTGACCGACGAAGCCGTTCGCATAAACCTCATGCCGATAGTTTGAGAACTGCTGCCCAAGATCGTTCAAGAGCGTTCTTCGCTGTTCATCGGTCACCGATTTCTGGTTAAGAATTGATTGGTGCTCTTCAAGAATGCCGGTGATCCCTCCAAGCCACTCGATGACTTCGGCAGATACGAGGACCGGTTCGGCTTGGTCCGCAAAGAGCGTCTTGCAGAAGGCGAGATAGCGACGCAGGTAACAGAGAGTGACCATCGACACTCCATTCCCAACCAACGCGTTGTTGGCGTCATTCCACTCGGGCCTTTGGGTGTTCATCCAGATCCCGGCGTCTAGAACGAGGTTGGAGAGCTTGGACAATGCCGGCACGAGAAGCTTTTCAGCGAGAGTGACGTGAATGACCTCACCGTCGGAGTTGGTCAATAACTTCGCATCCGATCCGAATTCCTTTACTTGGGTCTCAATTTTAGTGTTCAGCGCGAAATCGAAGTCGATAGTCGAATGTGGATCCCTTACCATCGCTTCATAAGGCCTTAATCGCAACGGAACGTTCGCATAACTGAACAACCTCTGTCCCAAGAGGAACGACAAACCTTCCGGCCGAATCTGGGCTGCTTGCTCGAGGAACTTCAAAAGATAGATGATCTGGTGATCGCCCCAATATCCCAACGCCGCCCAAGGGTCGTCTGGACTTGGTACTTCCCAATCGATGCCCTCGCGCGTGATTCGGTAAGGATTGTATCCGTCGATCGTAGAGGCGTTTACGAATTTGGCGATGATGCTCTCGATAAACATGGGATAGCTCAACGAGAGTGCTTCCCAGTTCTGAAAGATGTCGCGCCAGTTCCCCTCGTAGGCCAGCAGCGGACTCCCATCCGGGTTCTTCAATCGGATAGCAAATCGATTCCACGGGCGACTTGGGTCTCCATGCCGCCGACTGAACGTCAAAGGGAGGTATTCGTATGCGATGCGCGACAGATCCGAATCGTTTTGTTTGGACGCTGACGACAATAGCTCGCTATACACCATGGTATTGGGCAATTGCGAAAGCCAAGGGCCATGTTTTTGGGCTTGGCGCTTGCTTCTGGTTTCCACGAAATGCCGAAAGTCGGACGTTGCAACATGATCACCCGCGGCGAAGATTCCTCCACGCATGATGTTGAAAAGAACGCATGCCTCATGATGACGGTCGGCGGCGCCATCGGCAGTACAGGGTTGACCATCGGCTGCCGCGACGTACCTTGCCAGGTTCTCCGAACTGGATTCCAAATTTTGCCGTATCGTGTTCCTTGGGTCTGGATCGGATAACAGATATGCCCGAAGATCCTCGACCTGGCTCTGAGAACGGTGGGTATCCGATACGATGTCCCAAGACCTGCTGGCTCCTGCATCGAGGTTAAGCGAATGCGAGATCAAGAAGTTGGCTCGCCGGCCCTTCATGGAGGTTTCATGCACGACGGAATGGCCCTTCTGAAATGCGGCTAGTTGGTCCAGGGACAAAAGCGTACTAGCCTGATCCAGCCCCCTGCTCCAGACTACGCTTGCGTGTAGGGCTTCCCCAGGTTCGGGCTTGTCAACAATTAAGGATGCGAGGGAAATAGTCACTACCCCGGTGACAGGATCCACGTCGCACTCTGTGTAGGCATCCACGAGTACGCTCATCCTCTGAAGGAATGAGTAGGAGAGACCTGGCGGCAGCATATTGAGAATTCCATCGATGAGATCGACGCGAACCGTTTCGAGCCCGTCATTTACGAGCGTTGCGGTTCGAACGAAGCCAAATTCATCGGTGGACGCCCATTGGTAACGAAAGCTAAGGCCCAATTGGGAGTGCTGTTCTTCGAAGACGATTAGGTTTCCGAGGACGCTCTTGGATAAAGTGCGCACGGCGCCGGCGGGCGCCGAAATCCCCGAGAACGGTTCCCAAATCTCAAACGTGCCGTCTGGATGCCAGATTCTAAACGTGGTCAATGTACCCGTCTTTCCCGCGGTTCGGTGAATCATGTCCTCTACGCAGTAAGGAAATAAGCAGTGGTCTTCATCAACCCGTCCAGCCGTAATCGAACCCAAACTCGAGACATACATCCAGAGATCCGAGTCACTGACGAGCGTCATTAAGAACGGCTCCATTTGGTCGTAGCCTTCGATCTTTATCTCCGATTGTTCGCTAGAATGCTGTGGTCCAGCGATGGATATACGGTCTGTGGATTCGATAGTTGTGCTCATTTCTACTTGTGCGACTCTGCCCAGTACGAGGAGTTTTGATTTCGATTATAGGAAGGCGAAACGTTTATTCTGGAACCGAATTGTTTTCAGACCTGTTTTTTCGGCCTGAAAGTTAACATTTTTCTCTCGTTCAGGTACTGCGTCGATGCTTGCAGTAGTCTGGTAAGTGTATGTCTGCTCCCAATAGCGGCGAATGCCGTTTCTGAGAATCCAGGGAAGTAAAGCCGCGTGGCGAAGTAAGCTTGGGAGATGCAGCAATCAAATCCGGCAATGGAGCCAGACGCGGTTTCCTATGCTCCCGTCGACGCCATCTTTTCAGGTTTCGAAAGTAACTCAAGTCCAGGCTTTGCATTGGCCATTCTTCGCGACGGGAAGGTCGTGTACAAGAAAGGCTACGGAATGGCGAATCTTGAATATGGGATCCCGATTCGGCCAAACACGGTCTTCCATGTTGCATCGGTATCCAAGCAATTCACGGCCTTCGCGATTCAGTTGCTTGCAAGCGAGGGAAAACTATCGGTTGATGACGATGTCAGAAAGTTCGTCCCAGAACTGCACGAGTTCGAAGCGGTCATCACGATCAACCATCTGCTGCACCATACGAGCGGACTGAGGGACCAGTGGAGCTTACTCAATCTCGCCGGATGGAGGTCGGAGGACGTCATCACCGAGGAAGACATCCTTGGCCTTGTTTGGCGTCAATCAGACCTGAACTTCGCGCCGGGCGCGGAGGAACTCTATTCCAATACCGGCTATACACTGTTAGGACTCATCGTCAAACGGATTTCAGGCTGTACCCTACGGGAGTTCTGCGAGCAGAGGATTTTTGGTCCCCTGGGGATGAAGGATACGCACTTCCACGATGACAATACCGAGATCGTCAAGCGTCGTGCGTACTGCTATAACTCGGACGGTGCGGTGGGCTATCGACACGCTCCGCTACAGTATGCCAATACAGGTGCAACAAGCCTCTTCACGACCGTTGAGGACTTATCGAAATGGGAACGGAACTTTGCAAAGCCCAGAGTGGGAGACGAATCCGTTCTGGCGTCCATGGTGAAGCAAGGAGCCCTATCGAGCGGCAAACAGATCAACTACGCCTCTGGATTGATGGTGTCGAAGTACCGTGGATTGGCGACGGTTGAGCATACGGGGTCCGACGCGGGCTTTCGCGCCGACTTTCTCCGGTTTCCGGACCAGCGTTTTGCAGTGATCCTACTCTCAAATCTTGGCTCCGTGTATCCTGCACTCCTTGCCCGGAAGATCGCAGATATCCTTCTTGAAGGCCATTTTGACGAACCGTCTCAACAAGACGAGTCCTCGAATTCGGGGATCCCCTATGATTCTCGAGTCTGTGAAAATGTCTCGGGCGATTATCTCATCGGTTCTTTCTGGCTGTTCACGTTTTCCTGGGACGCTAAAGGACTTTGGCTCAAGCCCTCTGATGGAGAGAGGATGCAGGTCTTTCCCTTATCGGAGACCGAGTTCTGCCTTAAAGGAGCGGAAGTCCGGTTCGTTTTTACATTCAGCGAGGAAGGTGTGGCCGAGAACATGCGACTAATAGACCACGGGAGGGAAATGTCTGGAGCGAAAATCGTACGGACGCCAGAACTTTCACCGACGAACATCGCTGAGTACGTCGGAAGTTACTTCAGCCGCGAGTTAGGCGTCCTCTATTTTGTGACATGCAGTGAAGGCAAACTACAGGTTAGGCATCCCCGAGGAACGGAGGAGATGATGCCGGTGCAGTCGGATGTTTTTCTCACGGGCGGGCCGATCGGACGCATCGGATTCGTGCGAGACCACGTCTCTAACAGGATTCAAGGGTTCAATGTGACGCATAGCCGGGTTCGAAACCTACGCTTTGAAAGGACCAATCTTGAAGGTTAGATTCTGCGGGATTTGGACTACTTTCCTGGACCGGAAAGTGTGGGCCAATGCAAGCACATGCGGCGGTAGGGTTCGCGGACTTGGGTTCCAACGGCTTACGAGAGTAGGTTTGCTCATCTTTCATTTAGTGCTGCTGGGTCGCACACCGGCTCAGGCTAGCCAGGGAACCGAGGTTTTCTTTGCCAACAAGGCCTGGAAGATCGATATCGAGACTGAGACGCTCCAGGTTTGCGGCGGGGCTACCGGAGAAAGACAAGACCTTCTCCTGTCTGGCCCTGAACCACAACCGATGAGGGTTTCGGGGCTGAAGGTCCAGGAACGAGAGGCTCATTGGGAGATTCCAGACAAACATCTATTCGTTTCGATGCGCTTGGATGACGATGCATTTGTGGTCGAATTCAAGTCTCAAGTGGCGGGCGAATTTACTTGGCCGATTTTGCCGCCTCAATCGGACCTGAAGGCCTACATCCTACCGATTGGAGCAGGCTCTTACGTACCTGTGCGCGATTCGGTTTGGGGCTCCTATCTCTCGAAACAAGATGGGCTGTCGACTACCGAAGGGCTGTCGCTGCCGCTTTGGGGATTAGAAGACTCGAAGCACACGTATACCTATCTTCTGACCAATCCCTTCAACAATCAATTGGGTTTCCATGTCGAATCTGGCAGCCTTGCCGCCTCTCTGACTCACCAATTCACACGAATCAACAAAGATAAGACATTCGGTCTGAGAATCAGCCTCGGTCCTTTATCACCGGTCGAGCCCGCGAAGCAATACAGGCGATGGTTGATCCGGAACCGTCAATTTGTTTCGCTCAAGGATAAGATCCGGAGGACGTCAGATGTTGCGAAACTCCTGGGCGCTGCACATGTCTACCTATGGGGCGATGGGCTCTCGTCGAAGATGATGGACTTGTTCCAGCGAAATGGTTTCGATCGGCTATGGCTTGGTTCGCCAGCGTGGAAAGAACTGAGAGAAAACTCTCAAGCGATCAAGAAGGCAAAAAGGCTTGGTTACTTAATCGGTCCTTACGACTCCTACGACAGCGTGCATGCACCCGATGCTAAGCCCGACGACACGTGGGAAACCGCTCAGTTCGATCGAAAGTTATATGACACTGGGGGGATCGAACTCGCCAACGGCAAGAAGAAAACAGGTTTTCAACAAAAAGGCTACTACGTCAGCGAGCAGATGGCGGAGCCATACGTTAAGGAGCGAGTCAGCCGACTGATGAAGGTGTTTAGCTGTAATTCCTGGTTCATCGACTGTGATGCGGCCGGTGAGTTCTATGAGGATTTCTCGACTCAGCATCCGGCTACCCAGGAACAAGAGATGCTGGCACGGCTGCGACGAATTTCGTGGATACGTGACACCTACCACCTGGTGATCGGTTCGGAGGGGGGAGTGGCCTACGCGGCCGGGACAATTGACTTCGGCCATGGCATCATGACACCCCTATTCGGCTGGGGCGATCCTACCCTGATGACAAAAGCCTCACCGTATTACCTGGGCGCTTACTATCCGGAAGATAGCCCCGCGATTTTCTTCAAGCAAGTGCCGCTAGCCCCGGCGTATTATCACGTCCTGTTCGACCCTAAATTCCGATTGCCTTTGTATCAGGTCGTGTTTCATGACTCCGTCGTCGTGGCCAACCATTGGACCTTGCCAACGCTTAAGTTCTCCGATCAAGTCGTCGAGCGCACCCTGGTTGAACAACTCTATAATGTGCCGCCCTTATACCATCTCAATACACGAGAGTTTTTTAAGCGGAAGACTTGGATGAAGGCGCAGTACGCGTTTTTCTCGCCTCTCCATCGGTTGATTGGTCTCCTTCCAATGACGGACTTCACGTGGTTGACCGATGACCATAGCTTGCAACGAACTGTCTTCGGAGATTCCGTCGAGGTCATCGCGAATTTTCGGTCCCAGTCATATCGCTACGACGGGCACGTTGTCCCGGCACGCAGCTTAATAGCTCTAAATCGTTCCTCCGGCAAGGTGACTATCTTCACACCAACAAATGGGAACTGACACGCTGCTCGTTGGCAAGTTCTTCGACGAACCGGCAGGTTCCCGCAAACGTCGAGATAATAGCCAGGCAACTTGTCCTAGTTTTGGACATTTCAGCGTGATCAACTTCTTGGGGCACCACAAGACCTTGATTAATTCGGTACAGGTTCGACGTTTAGAATAGTGATAACCAGTTGAACCGGTATCGTTTGGATTGGTTCCTTGTCCTCTGCAGTCAATCGACGGTTCTAGCCTCGCAAGGCCATCTAGTTCAGGATGGACTTCGATTTAGGGTAGTCGATCTTGGCCTATTCAATGCTCTGGCGTTGAACGATCGCGGCCAGTTTGTTGGTGACGCGGGCCAAGACGCTGTTCTAGTTACCGGTGGCCGAATGAAACGGTTGATGAAGCGAACGCCTCGAAATGGGGAGGAGGTCGGAGCTGAGGCTTATGCCATCAACAACACGGGAGACGTCGTCGGTACTGTCGGGGGCGGGCCTGCCTTCATGTCTGAATCGCGATTCTGTGGTGCTGCCATTTGGGAGGCTCCTGATTATTGCTTTCGTGATGTGCCAGAGTGCGGGGTCACGTGCGAAGGCCGAGGACTAAATGGGAGTGGGGCGGTGGTTGGCAATGGTAATTATCGCGGCTTTTACGCCTCAAACGGGTTGGCTAAGCAAATCAGAACGCTCAGCCACCTGTCCGAGGGCAATACCTCAAGCGCCAACGCCGTAAATAACCACGGTCAAGCAGTTGGAACCAGTACAGTGGTGAGCGCGAGTGATCACAAAGTTCACGAACATGGATTTCGATGGAGTCTAGGTCACTCGTTGGTCGACCTCGGCGCTTTACCAGGATTCCCGTGCAGTTCAGCGGTCGCGATCAATGATCTCGGCGACGCAGTCGGCTATGTTTGGTCGGAGGACTATTCCGCGCCGAAACCCGATACAAAGTCGCGATCACCACGCGTGCAGAGTTGCGCGGTTTTGTGGAAGAGCGCACGGATCGTACGGCTTCCTTCCCTTGGCAGTGGGTAATCGAGTGCAGCTAACGGCATCAACTGCCAAGGTTGGATAGTCGGGCATTGCGAGAACAAGGCCACCGTTTGGATTGGGCGAGTAGCCTTCGATCCGAATAAGTTGCTTTCACCAGACCAACATGCTATGCACCTGGATACGGCGGTGGCAATCAACAAACAAAACCACATTCTCGCCGTTTCGTTCTGCTCGGGAAGTGTTCCTGCACCCCACGCCTATCTCCTAATCCCTATTGCGACCAGGTAGTAAGATGCATGAGGAGTTGTGCTCCGCGAGCGGAATCAGTCTCCCTTTTATGCCGACCAAGATCACATGACAAGGATTCTATGCACTGCTGACCTGCACATTGGGCGCCAGTCCTCTGGGTTTGATAACGAATCCGCACTGAAAGCATTCCATCGGATCGTAGAAATCGCGATTGCAGAACCTGCAGACGGCGTGCTCATTGCTGGAGATCTTTTCGATAGCATCGATGCCCAATATGTGACCAGGGAAGAAGTCGCGGCTGGGCTCGGCCGCCTGAAGTCGGCGGCGATTCCCGTATTGGCAGTGGCAGGAAACCACGACTACGATGCGATTCCGACTTTTGTCAAAGCGCATCCCGAACTGATTGATGTTTTCTCCAGCGACGGATGGGAAGAGAAAGAGCTTGCCGGACTCCGAGTTGTAGGCAGATCGTTTGGCAAACCTACTTCAAAGAACCTTCTTCAGACTTTTGACGGTTTGCTCGATTCTCGGTTGACAATCGGCCTCGTTCATGCAGATGTCGATTCGAATTCTCCCTATAATCCAACCCCGCTGACCCAATTCGGGGGCCGAGGAGTTCACGCTTGGATTATTGGACACGTTCACGCCCCAAAGCTGTGGAAAGAGCACTTGGTTGCCTATCCAGGTTCTCCTCAGGCTCTCGACCCCGGCGAAACTGGCTGTCATGGCTTCCGGTGGCTCACCGTGGACAATGGCGTGTTTACGATATCGGATGTGGCGCCTCTTTCCACTGTTCGATTTGAATCGGTAGAGTTGCATATCCGACCGGGCGAGGACCTCGAAGATGTCGTTGCCGCACACATGGAACAAACCCGCAAATCTGGTGAGAGATTGAGCTTGAGGGTGAGATTGGGAAGGTTAGACGGGGCCAGCCCATGGTGTCCAGATTCTAAGGTGCCGAGAGGAGCAGATTATTACGAAGTAATCGAGGTGTTCGACGCCATCGATCCGAATTTCGATCTGGAACGCGAAGCCGACCAAAACGATGCGCGCGGCCAAGCGGCTCGGATTCTGCTAGGTTTGGAACGTAGAGGAGACCCAGACTGGGCAGTGCAGGCAGATCAACTGATTGAAAACGTTAAGAGGGAAATGGCTTCTGCCCGAAAAAAACTCAAGCTCGATCTAAGGGAAGAATTCGAACCGTTGGCACATGCCGCGCACGATGAAGCGCATAAAGCGGTTCGTCATTCACTTGAGAATGTCCTGTCGGCTCGAATAGGCGGCACCCAGTGAGCCGAATTCACCTTCAGCGCCTTGAGATTCGGGAGTTGTACCAACGCCCACTTGACCTGAAACTCGATCATCTCAAGGACGGCGTTGTTGCAGTCTTCGGGCCTAATGCGTCCGGCAAGTCGTCCTTGGCGGCCGCCGCCAGCCGCGTGTTTTGGACCCCAATTTGCCATGAAATGGACCGAGTTCAGGCTCGGCTGGCATTTGATGGCACGGTGTTGGACATTGACCTTCGCGGGCCGAGAAGCCAAAACCCGGCGCCCCAAAGTTCCCGACAAGGTCTCTACCTACTCTCGATTCCGGACTTGATTTCGGGGCCCGCAGGCGAAGATACCCAGTTAATCAGAGAGGCGCTCTCTGGCGGCTTCGACTTGGCCAAGCGACTTCCGTCGTTTGGCAAGCGTCCCCCGGACCTGGATAAACCCAAGAAGGCGGTGGATGACAGACGAGAAGCTGCAAGAAGGCTGTCCCAGGATGAAGCGTCGCTCAAGGAGTTTGAGCAGGAAAGGAAAGCCGCGGAGCTGGCTGCGCATGACTTGCTGACAGTTGAGAAGTGGCTTGAGGCAGCTGAACTGGACAAGGAAGTCGAAGCCCTCGATGCAGAAGTCCTGGAAATCCAGACGGCCCATCCCGGCATCGAAAAACAGCAGCCCAACGCGTGCGGCGACATCGAGGAGGCCTGGATTGAGCTCAAGAAAGCCTACGAAGACATGGCAAGAGCTCAAGATGGGCTAGCTCGATTTGGTGGACAGCCAGCATCGACCTCGCTTCATGCCAACCACCAGCAAGAAATGAACCGGCTGCGTGCGGAGTCTGAACAGCGAAAGGGAGCCATTGTTCAACTGGACTCGTCAATCATCCAGCAGAGGGCTCGGATCAATCAAGCGAACCTGAAGATTCCAATGCTTGGCCGTGCGCCGCTGCCGGTCGACCCTGGCACACATGAGACACTCGCGGTTCTTGTGCGCTCGGTGAAAGAAGCCGAATTGGCATTAGAGCGAGCGAAAGCCGCGGAGCGCGAATGCCAGGCAAGCTATGAACAGGACATCAGAGCGTTCATCGATGCGGGCGGAGTCCCGGCGACAGCCGATTCAATTCTACGGGGCGAAGATCAGATCCAAAGAGCCTGCGCTCTTGACCGAGAAGTCCAACAGGCAAAAGAGTCTTATCATCGGGCAGAGACTGCATCGGTCGAAGCCATAGCTTCGGTGCAGACAGCAAGGAACCGTCTACCGATGCTGGTTCAAAACTTAAGCGGAGTCGACGTACTGGCCATCGCGCATGAGGAACCGTCGGTGACATCCGTCAGCGATAGAGCCCGAACCGCCAGAGGGGAGCGGGAAGCACGGGACAAGATTGTACGGGACCTCGAACAGAGGGGAGATCAGCTCGACGATTCGGCTCGCTTGGCCGAACAAGCTTCACGTGCCTTAACCGATTGGCTAAAGGCGATTCCATCTCTTGGTAATTCCAAACCGCCCATCGCGGTTGTTGCCCTGTCTGCCATTTTTGGATTGGTCGCGATTGGATTGGGCTTGGCTGGCCTGTTCCTGTTTGCCATGATCCTAGGCGTGTTGGGACTCATCGTTGTTGCGGGATTGGCATGGTTTGGCTCCGCTCGTCCTGTCGTTGAATCGCGACAAATAGAAATCGAAAAAGCCGCTCCAACGGAATGGAGGCCTACCAATTGGACGACAGTTGAGGTTGTGGGCAAGCTTGAACAAGTAATTGACTGCGTGAAAGAAGCTGAAGTACTCAACCGTGTTTTGAGCGAGGCGCGCATTCGGGCAAGTGAAGTAGATCCAACTAAGTTGGAGTCCGACCTCGGAGTTCGCTTAGCCCTTTTCAGGGAAAAGACTGGCTTTGATTTCAACCATCCTTCCGATATGGACTTGCTGGTGAGGTTGCTTGCCGCGTACGAAGAAGCGGCAAACAACCGCGATGCGAAGGAGTTGACACTCCGTAAGGCTGAAGCGGAACTGAATGGGGCGGTTAATTCACGCACCGAGTTTTTGCGCCAGTGCAATGCGCCTGTCGAGACCGGCGAGGCCTTCCGCAAATTGTCCGATACATGCGAACGTCTCCTTAGGTCCAGGGGACGGTCAGAACAAGTCCAACGCGACGCAGACGAGGCTGAGCTAGCCCGCGCAAAAGCAAACGATGCCCTGAGCGGTTTTTTCTCGAATTATGGCTGGGCGTATAGCGGCGATCCGGATGTGGCATTCAATCTGTTTCTCGAATGGTTCGAGGACACGCGCCAGCTTACAGAGTTAGAGGTTCAACTTCAATCCGACAGGGAACAAAGGGATCGGCTCGCAGAGACACAGAGAGAGTGTAACGCCCAAATCTCAAAGCTATTCCAGGAATATAGGCACCCGGTACCTGATGACCCAATTGACGGTATCGGCGCATTCCTCGATTGGTTTGAAGCATCCGATCGGGCAGGACAGGCGTCCAGAACCGTCGAGAGACGCACAGACTCTCTTAGAAGCAGACTCATGCAAAACGGTATTCCTGAGGAAGGCGATCTGGAGGCCCGGCTTCTCGTACCCCGCCTGCGAGAGCCGGAGAGCTTGCGCTACCGAGAACTATGCCAGTCGGTGGTTTATAAGCGCCGTGACGCGGATAACCTCAGGCGTGGTTCGGAGGAAATGCTCCAGGGCCTTGGAATCAATCTTGATACGAGTCACCAGGATCTCGCAGATTTGGGGGGACGTCTGCGAGCCACCGCTGCACGGAAGGATCCACTCAATGAGAGGATTACGACGATCCGGACGAACATCGAGTCTGCGAAAAGGGAAGCAGGCCTTGAGTCGGCCGAGCGAGATTTGAACGAAGCTATCAGCAAATCCCTCGACTGGTTGGAGTTGATGGCCAAGAATGCGGCCAACGATCTGGTCCGTACGGCGATTGAAAAAGCCACCCGAGAAGAGAACGTGATTCCGGTGATCAAGAGGGCAAACGAATGGTTGGAATGCCTTACCCAAAACCGATGCACGTCTCTAAAGGAAGACGGCCAGAGAATAACGGTCGTGGACACGGTCGACGACAACCGGACGAAAAAAATCGAACAGCTATCGACCGGCACCAAGGTGCATCTTGCTTTGGCAGTTCGCCTCGCCGTGATCGAACAGTCGGAAACCCAGCATTTGCGGTTTCCCCTCTTTCTGGACGAGGTCATGGCGACATCCGATTCAGACGCTCGGACCGCGCTTGCCGAGGCGCTCAAGGAGATCGCCAAGGAGCGCCAGGTGATTGTGCTCACGAGTCAGCCGGATGACCTGCACCTTCTGCGTGAGAAGCTGGGTTCGGACCTGCAAGTCGTAACCCTGTTGGGGGCAGAACCCAATCCGGTGACGCCTCCAGCCAAGCCGCCCACTTCGGATCTGGCGCCGGAGAGAGAGGGGCTTCCGCTCAAAAGCCCAGTCTTACAGTGGCGGGCATCGCTGCTTCAGACTGTCTTGGAAAGCAGCATCGACTCACCTGAAAGGACAGTCGGTCAGGTGTTGAGGATTTCGGGTAACTCAACGGACGCTCAAATAGTCAACGCGTTGGAGAGGCTGCGAATCGAGGTCGCCGAAGGGTACCGAGAACTGGACTGGGACGAGGTTTCCACGGTCGACTTGGGCGGTCCCGATATGATAAGTCGGGTTCGTGATGCTTTTGAGCAACACCGCAAAGATGGCGACGCATTTCTACAAGCCGTATACGGAATCAAGAGAATACGTCGGGATAAAGTTGACCGGCTCGCAGAAAGGTTGGACGAATTGGGCCATCTCGGCGATGCCGGGCGAAAGAGCTGGGATTTTCTTCTGGATCTAGCACTCGAAAATCTGCCACCCAATCTCCGGCCTCGCGCCACTCAACTTGCGGATGTGTTCAGAGACTATGTAGATGCGGATCCTACTTAGCGGACGGAGCAGGTTGGAATCGGATGTGTCTTGCTGGCAAAGGGCTTTGGAGCGTTGCCTAATGTTCTAAACCAGGGGCGGCGTCAAACGCCCAATTGTCGCCAAAGGGATGCATGATGGAGCGTCCCGCTTGGTTGGCAATATTCCGCAGAGTTGCGGAGTGTGCTTTTTCGTGGGTTTATTCCCGCCGATGTCTGGCAAGCGACGGGCTTACCGTCACCACGGTGGGTTGGATCCAAATTTGATTACAATCTCTTTTGGCGACTTTCGCCGGGAGACACGACCATGTTGCCAGTTACCATTCGCGCTTTCGAGGCACGCGACAATCAAGTCGTCTTAGACATTTATCGGCAGGCGAGAACTCCTGGAATGGACGTTCCATCGTTTGAGGAGGATGGGGAAAGGCGATACGTCGCGGAGGAACCGGCGACTTCGGACGTTATTGGATATGCATCAATGCGGCCTCAGGAAGGCGGCTCGTTCGACGTAATTGTCTTGCCGGCCCGCCAAAGAATTGGAATCGGGAACCTGCTTTGGCGCAGACTCGAGCAAGACCTTTTGGAGATGAATGTGCGAGGAATCGAACCATGGGCTCGGGAGGAAAACGCGGTCGCCATTTCTTGGCTCACGAAACTTGGGTTCGTACAGATTAAGCTCGACGGGCCAGTTTGCCTCTATTGCGACGAGGCATTCTTGCCATATGACTCGTTAATCACGGAGCTCGAGACAAAGGGCGTGACAATTTCGAATCTGGCACTGGAAAGGCAGATGGACAAGGAGTGTCTTCCTAAGCTCTATGCGCTTTACAAGGAGATCAGGCGCGATGTGCCGGGATCGAACGAGAGCGATTGCGAACGCTGGGAAGAATTTGTGAGCAAACACGATTCGACCGATGCGATGCCGGATGCGTTCTTCATCGCTAAGCATGGGCAGGAATATGTCGGGTTGAGCTACCTAAGCCCGCGTCAGTCCGACCCAAATCTCGACGAGCAAGGGATCATTCAGCAATCTCTGACCGGAGTACGGGCGGAGTATCGCCGACAAAGAATCGCGCTGGCTTTGAAAGTAAAGACGATCTCCTATGCTCGCGATCACGGATTTCGAAGGATCTTTACCAATAGCGGAAATCCTGCAATGAAAGCGCTTAACAAAAAGCTCGGATTTCAGAGCGGGCCTTGGCTTGTCTTTCGGAAGGAACTCGATAGACTTACGGATGCCTAGACCGCCACAGCCTGTAAAAGCACCCACTTGCCACCCAACCTCCCATGACTATCCAGAAAAGGCAACCAATCGGGGTGCGTGTTCCGCGAGCAAGCATCCATATCTGAAGGCAAACAACAGCAGAACCGAAAGCGATTCCAAAGTAGAGAAGCCATCGAGGCGAAACCGGTTCCCACACGTAGCCGCATAAAGAGCACTTGAGCGGCGGCATGGCTTGGAAATGAGGGCCAGGGGTGGGAAACCACGTTCCGTTCCCCCCACACTTTGGGCACTTTCTCGATTCTCTCGCCATAATTCTGCCAACCTGCCGAATGGATTTGAAAGTGCGATCGGTCCTCGGCAGATAGCCCCATCACGCTACGAATCAAAGGCTTGTGGGGTTTCGGAAGTCAAAGTCAGGCTACTCGGCACTGACCGTTGGGTCGTGACATATGTGACTGGATATATCCGGAGTGGACCTCATCGAGGCGGGATTTCCGATATAGAGGATCCCGGACGCGTTTTTCGCGTCGGCTGTCAGTGTCCGTTCAACGTTGAGCTTTATCGTTGAGCCGTGGTCCGCAGCCGCTCTAACTATGCCAGCGGCAAGGTGAGAGCAGTCGACAGTCGCACCAGAGTCACCGGTCAATTCGAGTCGTGATGTTCGCCCATAAATAGCAGCCGATGATCCACCATTGACATTCAGGTCAAGTAGGGCCAATTGTCCCCGCAGGTTGGCGCTGGAGCCTCCGCTTATGTTCGCTTCGACCCTTGCCGATGCGAGCCCAGTTGCGGCGAACGAACTGCTTCCGTTTAGATCAATCGAAAAGACGTCGGCATGGCCGCGAACGGCAACGCTCGACCCACCGTTTTCCGATACCTTAAAGGCGCGTCCCGTGATACCATCGCAATCGACTCTGGAACCGGCCGATACCTCTAGATTGTCCAGCGAGCGGGTTGTAGCTACAACGGTGAGCCCGCCGGGGCCCGTGACATGCAAGACCCCGTTGTCGACGCTGCACGCCAGAGGGCCTTCGTTCCCTGTTGGACGACTCACCGTGAACTCGTTTGAATTGTCTACGTGGAGAATCAAATTGACGGCGAGGCCGACAACAACCCTATGAAAGGGCTGCACCATATTCATGAGTGGCATCTTGGCCTCAACGGCATGGAAACCATGGGCAGCCATTGTGATCGCGGGTCTGGCAATGACGGGACGTACACCTGAAATGGCCTTGCGCGTCGCAACCAAGGGAGAGTGTGCCGTGCGTGGAACAAAAACAATGGGAGCCCTCGACGATCCAAATCTCGATCTTCTCAATCTGGCGGAGACGTTTCGGTCCACGCTCGAGGAGCTTTCAGCGGAGTACTTTGCCACGTAGATGGGCTTGGATGCTGAGGTTCGAGATTTCAACGCATGATGACTTGGCAAACTGTTCCTCAATGCAGTCAGGGTCGCTTCGTTGCGACGAGTAGGTTGGGCATCGGGGACCGTTAATCGAACTCGTTCAGTGCCAGGATTGCCGCTTGAAGCCATGGCGGTGGGAACATGTGGGCCGACGGTGAGCATCCTTATCATCTCCGAGTTCTTTCGCTGACGCTTCGTTGCCGCGAACATGGCATCTTCAAACAAGGATTCTCGGGTGTCGGGTCCGGTCGCAAGAATGGGTCCCAGATTTGCCAGTACAAAGACGATGAGTACCGCGATGGCGGCGATCGCCGCAACTTGGGTAATTGTCGCGCCTCGCTTACGCCGGTTGGCATCAATGATCGCTCTGATTCGATTCTCGATTCCTGATCTCTTCTTCATGAAAGCTCCCAGATTCTGCTTGGCGGTTTCCGATTCCCCGATCCGCTGCTAATGCGTTGAGATACCAGTAGAGTACGGTCACCTCGATGTTCAAGGTTCCTTTCAAGACGTCCGGTGTTAAACGTAGAGCGAAGACAAGACCGCTTACCGGGTTTGCAGTTGACGCTGTCCTTGTGAACCAAACTGACTCGATAGGCCCTCTTAAGATAAGGCAATCTATCGGATAATGTTAAGAACTGATTATCTAGTAGACAAGCGTACATCTTGTAAAAACATAGCAACTCTGGGATACTTTAGAATTATGGAAACCATTGCAGATCTCCTTAGTTACATTGCCAGCGCTGGCAAGATCATTACCGACGCGGCCAACTGGTCCCTAACAGTTGAAAACCCGTACGTGAGAGGCGTACATGGTGCGCAGGCAGCGGCGACGATAGACACCGTTACGACTCCAGATGATACGTCCTTGTCGATTGCATTTACCTACAGCGGTACTCAATACACGGTTGTTGCCGCGCCAGGAGGCGGAGACGCATCGATTTCGATCGACGGAGCGAACGAGCCAAACGCACGTATGGTGCTTGCGGGAATCTTTCCGATCAATGTCGACTTTCGCCCAGTGACCCTCACCGGCAGTGCTACGATCGTTCGCTTGAACTTCAAGTTCGACATGAGCATCTGATTGCTCCGTAGACCGGACGAAGGATGGAGCCCAGTGCAGTTGCCTGGGCTCGTCTTTCACAAATCGGTAACACGTCACTGAATTCAGAGCGGTCTCGCCGTGCGCCAATGCGTAAAGCCTAGGTTAAGATACGGCTCTGAAAAGAGAAGGCGGAGGGACTCGATGATATCCTCAGGGAGTGAGCAACACCTCCGACCGCAGCCAAACATCTACCGCTCCCCCTGAATCAACGAAACAGGAGTCTACCGCCCAGACTGTCACCTCCAAACCGTTGAGGAGAGGTTTGTCGCCTTGGGCCATCCTCGTGGTGCTAATCGCGTGCTTTGTGGGAGTCTATGGGGCCTATTCCATACTGCTTCAAGACAAGCCTCCGATCGTGCTAAAGAACAAGAGAGCCGCCTGATTCATCACGTGGGTAAATTTGAATGCTTCCGTCTATGCGATGTCCATGAGTTCTCTAAAGGCGCCAAGCCAGGGTTCATAATGGGTCCATCGCTTAACCGATGACCTGTAAATAGGTTGTCGGACCTGCCAGAGGCTCGGAGTCAAGACTTCCTTGGTGTTGGTTTCCGGGTGAACGCACGCCTCGTTCCAGTTTAGGCCGCAGTACTCTAGCATACGGGCGATTGCCGACCTCGGTTCGTGAACGAGTTCCTCGTATTGGATCTCATGAAGGCTTGATGGAGGCAGAACCTGACGCCAGTGATCCATCAATTCCAGGTACTGGCGATAGGCGAATACTATCCCTTCTTTCGAGTGGGAGAAAGAGGGAGCTGAACGGTTTGGCGTTACGTAAATTGAAAGTGCGATGTCCAAGGGGTTTCGACGGCAGTGTATGAACTTCGCGTTTGGAAGGGCTTGATGAATCAGGCCAAGTCTTAGGTAATTACCGGGCAGCTTGTCAGTCACACGAGCCGTATTAGGCGATACCTTCCTGAGTGCCGTAACATAGTCGGACGCAGTTTGAACGCATTTCTCAGGGTTTGTGGCGAGTTCGGCGAGCAGTTCGGCACGGCCGCAGTGCCTTTTCCAATACGGATGTTCTCCAGCTGCGCCGACATCTGGATGGCTCGACAGTATTTGCTCCACAAGCGTCGTGCCCGATCGTATCATCCCGACGATCAATATTGGGATGCTGCTATCGACCGTCCATCCCCATGGGGAATTAAATGCGGAAGCTGGGAAGCAGTCTCGGATCAAACGCATGCTCCGTTGATATGAATCTGGATCAAAGGAGCTAGTCCCAAATCGGGATCTTGAAGCGCATCGCTGGGCTTCGTCATAACATCGCATCGCAAGTTCAAATTCGCCGATATCGTCGTAGGCCTTGGCAAGGGCAAAATGTAAGGAACTGGACTCGGCTGCAGAAAGGATCCCGTTTCCTTGCAGCGTCTTCATCCGTGACAGAAGCGGCAGATCGTTGGTCGAGAACTTCCTGGTTTGAGTCAAACCCAGGTAGGCAAGACCTTGGATAGGGCTCAATTCCATCGACTTTTTGAATGATGACTCCGCATCCTCAAAATGGCCGCGTTGTGACTGCCTAAAACCAAGCATGTTCAGACCGGTTGCACTTTTGGGGTCCAAGATGAGGGCCTGATCGATGAGTTCCTGAGCCATTTCGCTTTCGTCTTCCGCCAAGCGGACTTCTGCCATCGCTAATCTCGCGGCAACAGAATCGGGTGCCATTCGGATGGCTGCTTCGGCATGGGTCCGGGCGGAATCCACGTTGTCTTCGATAAGAAGCTGTGAGACGATACAAAGTCTCGCTTGAAGATGATTGGGGTCGATGCGGAGACATTCTGCAAAACTGGCCTTTGCTGCTGCAAGGTTTCCCATGCCAGTATGGGAAAGCCCGAGGTGTAAGTGAAACTCAGCGATTTCGGGACGAAGCTTTATGGCGGTAACGAGCGCCCTGGCAGCTAAGTCGGACCGTCCGAGGGATTCCATGTTTAAAGCAAGCTGGTAATAGGCTTCAACGACGTTTGGTCTCAGGCGCATCGCCTTTTCTGCAATGCCGGCGGCCTCCAGGTACTCGCTTTTCTGGCGATGAATAACCGCTAGGAGTACCAGGCTTCGATAATCATCCGGTTGTTGCCGTAAAGCTTCTTTACAAAGGCGTTCCGCATCGCTGAGATTCCCCTCCTGCAATGCGTCGGTGGCGTAACGTCCAAGGTCGGATTCGGGAAGATTCATTTCAGGCTCGCTAGAAACTACTCGAACAACTCCGCCAGCGGGCCAAGCCACGATTCATACTTGCGCCAACGCTGAATGGAAGTTGAGTACATGGGTTGCCGCACTTGCCATAGGCTAGGAGTTCTTACCTCCTTGGCATTCTTGTCGTGGTTAAGACACAAGTCGCTCCATGGAAGCTCCAAGAAAAGGAGCATTTGACGAATTACCTCTCTTGGGTTCTGAACGAGTTCCTCATAATCCAACTCAAAGAAACGGTCTGACGGCAAGATCATTCGCCAGTGCTCGATCAGTCGTTGATATTGGCGATAAGCAAAGACAATCCCGCTCTTACTGTGTGAGAACTTTGGGGCAAGTGGGTTGGCAGTGAAGTAGATCGACAATGCGGTGTCGACTGGGTTTCTTCGACAGTGGATTATCTTCGCGTTTGGTAGCGCAAGGTGAATCTGTCCGAGACGTAGGTAGTTACCCGGAAGCTTGTCGGTTACTCTTGAAGTGCCGGGTGAAATCTTACGTAGGTCTCGACAGTATTGCCTAGCCAAGGTAGTAGCTTGTCCTGAGTAGATTTGACCGCGCTCGAAATTCTCGGCTTCCCGACCTCGCTTGGCCCAAAATTCGTGCTCGCCTGCAGCACCGATGTTCGGATGACTCGAGAGTATTTGTTCGGTCAACGTTGTGCCGGAACGCATCATCCCAACTATGAAGATTGGTAATTCGCTTTCGAAACCCTTTTCCCCGCCGACAAATCTCTCGGCTGGGTATAGGTTTATGATCGCATCGATTTCTGCAGCATATTGGTCCGGATCGAACGGCGCGTCTCCAAAGCGGTATTGGTTTGCTGAACTATGTGCCGCCTCGTAATGCGTCATTGCACGTCCAAAGTCTCCGAGGTTGTCGTATGCGTTGGCGAGTCCGTAGTGAAGATAACTTGCCTGATCCAGTGTGAGGGCTATGCCGTTAAGGACCCCTTCCATCTGCTCGACTAGCGGTCGATCTTTCTCGCTTACCTTTCTTGCTTGCGTGATGCCGAAAAAGGCAACCCCTTGTGCCGCGTCGAGTGAAATGGAACGTCTAAAAGACTCTTCGGCCAAACGAAAATCGCCCATTTGGAGCCTTCTGAATCCCAACATCGTATGGCCAAAGCTAGAGTCCGGTTCTAAGTCGAGTGAACGTAAGATGCTCATTTCAGCCTCATTCCCTTTTCCTTCAGCTACTTGGATTTTTGCTTTCAGGAGATACGAGGCGCCAGACCGGCGATCCATTCGAATCGAGGCATCCGCATGAGCGTTAGCCCCGTACAGATCCCCCTCCGTTAAGAGAAGCGAGCCGAGACTTAAGCGTGCCCTTACGTCGTTGGGCGCGAGTTTGATTGCATGTATAAAGGCTTGTTTGGCCTCTTGGGATCTCCCGAGATTCTCGAGTGCCATGCCGAGGTTGTGGTGTAGCGGTGCAAGACCAGGAGAAAGTGAAATCGCCTTGGATAAAGCAGTTACCGCGTCATTGGACCTGCCGGTTCCCAGAAGGCATAGGCCGAGTTGGGTGTAGCCGTCCACATGATCGGGCTCGATTCCGATTGCTAGCTTGGCGAGGTTCTCCGATTCCTCAAAGTCTCCTCGATGTCGAAGAAGAACAGAAAGGTGAACTATGGAGCGGAAGTTGTCTGGTTCGGATTCGAGAACTTGTCTGCAAAGCAGTTCTGCTTCCGAGAATTTCCCTGATTTGTGGAGCCTCATGGCCTCTGTGGCCATTTGGTTGTGGATTCCGCTGATCATGCGATTGTGTTAATCGTAAGGAGGCAGGGGCGCCAGCGGGGGCGCCCCAATTGGACCAGGTAAGCATGCGGGCACGCATCTGCAAGCGTGTTAACTACTTGCCGCCCTCCCGCTTCTCCTTTTGGGATTCATGACGTTTATGCTCTTCGGGACTGATGACGTCCTTTCCGCCGCTACTAGGCGAACTACACGCGACGAGCATAGGTGTCACGACAAGTGCGAGCAGAAGTAAGCGAATCAGGTGGCGACTCATTATATTATTAGGGGTTGATCGCTACACGCTGTTGCATGATCTCTTGGACAAGGTTGGTGCAGTTGTTAACGTCCTCATATCCACCGAAATGGCCTGCCGGAATCTCCAAGGTCGCACTTGGGTCGTAGCAGTCTCCCAACATGTCTTGCTGGCTCAGAGGCATGATCTCGAAGTTATTGCCGTCCGCCGGATTGGCGAACATACCGACGTGAACGCCCTTTGCATGTCCATCCACGAATCCGAAGCACCATGCGCCGTTGTGACGGAACTCCTCCGCCTTACATGCTGCTTGATACTGGGCTGCATTTCCGTTAGAGCTTGCTTGGCACATGTCATAAGGTGAATTGGTGTACTGAGGATCGTCGCCGGTGTCCTGAGTTGCGGTCAACTGGGCCGGGTTAGCGAACTGCGACATGTTTCGCCCCGGAAAGAAATGGATGCCGGTTCCGTAATAGATACTGCTTGGCGTGTAATCAGTGGATGGGTGGAAAAGTCCATATCCGGCTCGATTGTGATAAGGTCCGTAATTCATTCCGTAACCGAACAGCCGCCCACTGGGATTGGAACTATTTGAAATCGTGAGACCATCCTGAGTAGAGAACTGAATTACGTTGCGGTCCGGACAGTAGAAAATATCGAAGTTCTTAACATAAGGCTGAGAGAGATAAAAGAAATCATTAGGATTTCCTCCATCTTGGTCCGCCTGTTGGTTATTCGTAGGATCCCAGGTGCCTCTTTTACCTGTCGTGACCCAGGCGTCATCGTAATCAGTCGAGTACATAATCCAAGCGTTATTGAGCTGTTTAACGTTTGACAAGCAGGTTGTCTTCTTGGCAGCCTCTTTGGCTTGGGCAAAAACAGGGAAGAGAATCGCGGCGAGAATTGCTATGATGGCAATGACGACTAGTAACTCAATAAGAGTGAATGCGCGTCGATAAGCTTGCATTGAAATGTGACTCCTTCTTGGGGCGCCCTTGAAGGGACTGGCCTGGCAATATTAAAAACAAGGCATGTTAGGTGAAGATTAACGTTAGAGCCTTAAGTGTTAAGAATCGCGCGCCTCATCTTTTACTCACGCCTTGTGGCGCTGGGGTTAGGGCTCGCAGGCAGAGAACTTTCCTCCGGCATAGCGGGCTTAATGGTTTGTTAATGGGTTGGTATGCGTATCCTGAACCATGCGGTTTTTGGGTGCGCGACTGGTCGCTTTTGTGGGCATTTGTGTTGTCGTTTGTGCGTTCCGATATTCGAGTCTTTCACATATGGGAAAACAGCCAGACGGCTCCTATCTCGTTAGCACGGGCCAGCGGATTGGGGCTGGCACGATCAAATTTCGAGGACGGCCCAGTGACCTTGCTCTGCATCCCGATGGCCATCTGTTCGCAGTGTTGAAAAAAGGCTCTGTGTTCCTTTGCCGAAAAGATGGCGTTATCGCGGACTCGGAGGTCGATTTAGGCGTTGAGTCCGGATTTCGCGGGATTATCTGGACTCCAGACGGGAAGCGGCTTCTTGCTACGACGGCTGAAGGTTGGATTGGGACCTTTGAATTTGACGGAACCCGACTTACGAAGGGACCCCGTATTGAGATTGGGGATGGTAAGCGGAATCCAGTCCCTGGAGGGATGAGTGTCACACGCGACGGTGGCAAGCTCTACGTGACGGCTGCGGATCTGAAGCAGGCGGTTGAAGTCGATCTCACAACCGGCAAGGTGCTTCGGCGATTCAACGTAGAAAATGTGCCCTTTGAGGCACGGTTGAGCGACGACGAGCGACTACTCATTGTATCGAATTGGGGTGGCCGGATCGCCCGCGCGGGCGACTCTACTTCTAAGAGCGAGGATGCAGACATCGTTGTGGACCGCCGGGGGGTGCCGAACACGGGAACGGTCAGCCTCATCGATCTCACTTCCGGTGCGGTGAGGAACGTTGAAGTCGGCGTACATCCGTCCGATATTGTGGTCTCGGAGGGGCATGCCTATGTCGCGAATACGATGAGCGACACGATTTCCGATTTGGAACTCACGACCGGTAAGGTTGTTCGTACGATACCGATTCGGTGGGGCGCCCTTAGAGTACTCGGCGCAATGCCAGATGCTCTCGCAGTTCATAACGGCATCCTTTACGTGTGCGACGGGGGCGACAATGCCTTGGCTGAGATTGACTTGCACTCGGGCAAAGTTCGTGGATTCCGACCTGTCGGCTTCTATCCAATCGCTTTGGCATTTGAGGGAGAGGATGCGATTGTTCTCAATTCCAAGGGTAACGGCTCAGTAGCGAATACCTCCTATGGGCGACCGGGCAATGCGCACGACTTTGAAGGGACGATTTCAATTCTGGACCTCAAAAACGACCTGAATTCCGAATCAGCCAAAGTAGCTTCGAACAATCAATGGGGAGAGAAGTTTCCCCGACCCAACCTGGCGGTTTATCATGGGGCGATTAAGCACGTTCTGTACATCATCAAGGAGAATCGCACATACGATGAAATCTACGGAGATATGCCGGAAGGGGATGGTGATCCCAAGCTTTGCGACATTGGAGGGAAGATCATGCCGAACCACCAGGCGATCGCACGAGAGTTTGGATTGTTTGACAACGCCTATGTAAGTGGAACGAACTCAAATGACGGGCATGCCTGGTCAACTCAAGCCCTGGCGAATGACTATCAGGAGCACTTTTATGTTGGCTATTCCCGAACCTACAACGACGACGGGAATTGTTCCATGTCGTTATCAACCGGAGGCGCCCTATGGGACGATGCGGTGAAAAAAGGAGTCTCTTTACGCGACTATGGTGAGTTCTGCGTAGCTGACGATGCCGAGTATAAGCCATACCGGCCTAAAGACTGGTTCGAAGCATGGGCCGACTATAAGGCAGGCGGACATAAGTTCAGCTATGTACCCCATTGTCGTGTAGCCGGATTACGACCATTTGTTCACCCGACAGTCCATTACTGGCCGTTGATTCAGAGCGATCAGTCGCGCGCCGACGAGTTCATTAAGGACTACGACAATCGTATCAAGACCAATTCGGTGCCACAACTCATGATTATGAGCCTCCCATGCGACCACACGGAAGGCGCCGACCCCATCTACCCAAAACCTCAGTCGATGATGGCGGATAACGATTTGGCTTTGGGACGCGTAATCGAAGCGGTATCAAAGGGTCCGCAGTGGAAGGACACTTGTATCTTTGTAATCGAAGATGACGCTCAATCGGGGCCGGATCATATCGATGGGCATCGAACCAGCTTTCTGGTAGTGAGTCCCTATAACTTGCGGCGAAGGGTAGATCCGACGTTCTACACTACCCTCAGCATGTTGAGGTCCATCGAACTCATGTTAGGGCTGGATCCAATGAATCGGTTCGACGCCTTGACTCAGCCGATTACAAGTTGCTTTTCCGACCAACTCGACCTATCGCCGTACACCGCAAAACCCAACATCATCCCCTTGGATCTACCCAATCCCGGTCGAGTCGCATCGATGACCCTCCGACAGCGCTATTGGGCGAAGAAGTCCAAATCTCTCGATTGGAGCCATCCGGATGCTCCGGATTCCTACTGGCTCAACAGGATCATCTGGGCCAGTCTTCACGATGATGCAACGCCCTATCCGGCACGGTCTGGCGAAAGACCCGGCAAAGTCGAACCGGTCGACGACACGGAATGAACACAGAAACTGACTTGAGTAAGCGTCGGGGTACAACCGAAGGGGACACCAACCATTCTAGTCGACGAGAGCGCTGGCAAGCTCAACATCTGAGTGAATCGGCGATCGAAATGCTGTCCGACGATGCCGGCGCTTATCTCAGGCAATCACTATCGACTCCCTGCCTAAACGCGATTGTAAAGGCTGAAGGGTCTTGGATCGAGGATGTAGACGGAAGAAGATACCTCGATTTTCACGGTAATTCGGCACATCAAGTCGGATACGGCCATCCGGTTGTTGTTCGGGCGATTAAAGACCAAATGGACTCGCTTCCATTTTGTCCTCGTCGCTACACGAATCAAAAAGCAATTGCACTTGCTCAGAGACTAGGCGCACTTGCTCCAGGCAAGCTGAACAAAGTCCTTTTTGCGACCGGCGGAAGTTCTGCGATCGGCATTGCTCTCAAACTCGCACGGGTCGCCACCGGGCGCTTCAAAACGGTTTCATTGTGGGATTCTTTCCATGGAGCTTCGCTGGATGCGATCTCAGTGGGCGGCGAGTCACAGTTCCGAAGCAAGATAGGTCCATTACTCCCTGGCGCAGTTCAAGTACCACCGCCCGACCCGAGGCGATGCCCATTGGGATGCGGTCATACGTGCAGCTTGGCATGTGCGAACTACCTAAGCTATGTTCTGGAACATGAGGGCGATGTCGGCGCGGTAATTGCGGAGCCCATTCGCGCCACAACTGCGGTTCGCGCTCCTGGGAGTTACTGGAAGCAAGTTCGGGAAGCATGCGATCGGCATGGCGCCCTGCTGATCTTCGATGAGATTCCAGTAGGCCTTGGACGCACCGGAAACATGTTCGCCTCTGAACTGACCGGGATCGTTCCAGATATGATCGTGCTTGGAAAGGGGCTAGGCGGAGGGATCTTCCCGCTCGCGGCCTTAATCTCCCACGAAGACCTTGACGTTGCAGATGAGATTTCTTTGGGGCACTATACCCATGAGAAAAGCCCAGTCGGAGCTGCCGCCGGATGGGCGACCCTCGATGTGATTGAGTCAGAGGGTTTGATTGAGAAAAGCCGCCTCCTTGGAGCGTCGTTCGTGGCTCGGCTTACCGACTTGGCAGAACGACACCCTTCGATCTTGGAAGTGCGTGGGGTTGGCCTCCTCGTCGCCGTCGAGATGAGAGATCCGACGATTGCAGAAGAAACGATGTACCGTGCCCTAGACCACGGCCTCAACTTCAAAGTCTCTTCAGGGACGGTTTTGACGCTAACCCCTCCGCTTACGATCAGCGAAAATGAACTCACGTTTGCGGTCGATGCGCTTGAGTCATCAATTGGCGAGGCAGAGGAAGCTAGCAAAGAACGGCTGGCACATCGCGGACACTCTTGACGAGATGGGTGTGTGGATGTAATTCGAGGAGTTCGCGGCTGTGTGTTCCATCTGTCACGCCGATGACCAGACCACATCCGGCCGCCGTACCCTCCTGCAAGTCGGATGGTGTATCTCCCACCTTTGCGATGGCTTTGACATTGTCCACGCTGGTGCGCCTCATCATCTCGAATACCAGGTCCGGAAATGGACGTCCCCTGGAAACCTCATCGCTTGTAACCGATGCATCGAGCAAGTCGTCATTCCACCCGAGCCGTCCAAGGATTACGTCGACGATGCTCCGATCAAAGCCGGTGTCGAGCCCGACTTTGATTCCTCTGGAGCGAAGCGTCCTGAAAACTTCGGCGGCGCCGGCAACCTCGCGAACGTCAGGGCTTGTTTGGTAAAAATCGATCATTCGGCGTTGGAAGTCCGCGTGAATGGCACGGATACGCCTGTCGTCCTCCGGTTCGCCAGCCAGCTTTAGTAAAGCGCCAATCGCTAGCGGTTTGGGAATGCCCATCTGGGCATTGATTTCATCCGCATTGGAGAGGACACCCTCCGCTTCCAGTGCCGCTTTTAGACAGCCCCCCACTCCATTTAGGTCCTCTACCGTCGTTCCGGCAATATCGAAAATCACCAACTCAATTCTCATCTGTCCAATCTTGCCATACACCTGGGATTGAGTGGCGTTCCCAAACCAAAGTTTAACAAGCGAGGCATCTAGGCTCATAGCCATGATCGCCTTCGACGAGTTTATTTGCTGCGGCTTGTAAGCCCAATGAGCTCCGTATTCGCGGTTTTGGGAACGGTAGCTTTCGTCATCGTCAAGCCTTTTCAGCTCACGTACGTGGACAGGCGGATCCCGCCTCCCGTTTCACTGATTCGTTCTGATGGCGTCGTCGCGAAGGATCGCATGGACGCCCTTGACCCCATTGACGTGTTGAGTAATTCGGAGGTCGACAGTTACGCTTGCCAAAGCAAGCGCAGTGCTTCGAGACACGCCAAGGCGCTCAACGATGACATCAACCATCTGTTGGACTGCGTTGTGGGCCGCCTGGTTTAAGTCTTCGTCAAGGCCAAAGGTGATGGTTGCTCCCGGAATATGAGCTCTCGGAGCTGACAGGCTCATGTCGGTGTGAAGAATGAACTGCAGCCGAACTCGATCCATACCGCATTCGATGGCGGTTACGGAAACTTCGCCATCTCCTTGTGCCGCGTGTCCATCTCCAACTGAGAACAGACCGCCAGAAACCGCAATCGGGAGAAAGAGCGACGTGCCGGCAATCAACTCTTTGCAATCGAGATTGCCACCGGTGCGCCTTGGTGGAAATGTCACATGATCGCCAGGTTCGTCGATCGGCATTCCCATCACTCCCATGAAGGGTCGCAATGAGACTTCATGCCCGTATTGGTTGGTTCCCAACTTTTCCTGGTGGTTGAGCTTCCAAACGAGATAGGCCTCGTCGTTATCCTGGACTCCTGCCGCCGACGTGGTGGGATTCTTCCACGTAGCCGTCCACCCCCAATCTCCCACGACGATTTCCTCAATGACCACTTCCAATGTCATTCCCGGCTCAGCGCCACGAATTGCGATCGGGCCGACAAGGCAGTGCCCGTTGCCGCGACGCTCCGATCGAGTTGGTTCAAACGCAAGTGGCTTTTGACCTGCGTTGTGCGGATCTCGCGGTTCCAGACCCCAGCCCGCTTCCAGAGTTTTGTAGATCACCGTATCACCGGAATCGATCGTTAAGACCGGCTCAAAGCCGCGGTTGAATACGCCATGGAGCGTCTCATACGCCGGACCCAGATTCCAAATGGTCATGGCGAGATTATAGGGGGAATTTAGGCGGCGATGCTGGAATTGTGGCGCCGTTCGTGCTGTCCGGGATAGTTGACGCAAAAATCCCGCCACTGAGGCGGGATTTGGTACATTCGACGCGATGTCAAGCGAATTCTAGGCTTTCTTCTTGAGGGTGTGAGTCACAGTCTCGGAGTCGGACTTCAGACTAATTTCGTCAGCCGAGACCACTTTGAAGTTCTCTGACGCGTACATTGGCTTCATGAATTTCAGCAAATCAGGCAAGCTCTTCTCTAAATCTGCTTGCTTGGATGGGTCTTTTGCCTTCAGGTCAGTCTTTTCGATAGCGATGTTGAGAGACTTTCCGCCAGGAATGGTCTTGCTATCGGCCCCAACTGTATAGGTTCCGCTCATCGTTCCGTCAATAGAAGGATCGCTGGTGCTGCCTAGTGTGACTTTACCGTCTGCCGTGAACGTGAAGGTGGACTTGTCCTTTTGGTCCTCCCAGGTTCCGACTAAACCGCTTGTGTCGGCCGTATCCGTAGGAGTAGTCGCTGCATCGGCCTTTGGCGTCGCATCGTCAGTTTTTGCTGCCGTCGTGTCGGCTGCAGAGGATGTGTTGCTGGCGGTCGTACTGCTGTCGGCGCCGGACTTGCATCCAACTGCGAGGAAGGCGCAAAACGCCAGGAGGGGGACAATAACAATTTTCACAGGCTACATGATGGCAGGTAATTTTCGAAGTTTCCGTGCTATTTACATGTTTAGCAATTGGAAATCACAATTAATGATGCGAAGTGAATAGGTTAAATAGATTTTAAAATTTAAAAAGACAGAAATCATATAACATCTTTTGTGCTACTATTTTAAGTGGAAGGGCCCTACTTGGCGTGCCTTTAACCTAAATCCCCTCCCAATCCTTCACTGGTGTGCTCCTAATCGAGGCCTCAGCATCAATACGCCGCGCTCTTTCGCTCGGATCGTAGGTTGTGGTTAGGATAGTGCATGCGCGAATGTCCTGTCCTTATCTCTGTTGGATCTTGCGTTCGGTGGGTTCCGAATCTGGAATCGGCAAGCAAAACCTAATGATCGTAGGCTTCGTCGGCCAGATAACGTACGTTCGATGTTTGACGCTAGATTCGAGCAAGCCCCGGTCAAAGTCGCCATTTGGTTGGGATAGGCTTGAACCAGAATGAGTAAAGAGTCCGCTTCCAAATCGTTTGAGACGTTGGCGTTACACGCAGGACAGACCGTTGATCCGACGACAAAATCGCGGGCGGTTCCCATCTACCAAACAACGTCCTATGTGTTCGACGACACGGCTCATGCGGCGCGCCTGTTTGGTTTGCAGGAATTCGGCAATATTTACACTCGGATCATGAATCCAACCACAGCGGTATTCGAGACCCGAATCGCCGAACTTGAGGGTGGGACCCATGCGGTTGCGACCGCCAGCGGCCAAGCAGCCGAGACACTTGCGATCACGAATATCGCGAGTGCAGGCGACGAGATCATTTCCAGCGCCTCGCTTTATGGTGGAACTTACAACCTATTCCACTACACCTTGCCGAAATACGGCATTTCGGTGAGGTTTGTCGATCCTTCAAGTCCAGCAGAATTTGCTAAGGCAATCAACGACAAGACCAAGTTGATCTTTGGCGAGTCGGTCGGGAATCCAAAACTCGACACGTTTCCTTTTGACGAAGTGTCGTCAATCGCAAAGGCTCATGGCCTTCCGCTTATTATTGACAACACGTTGCCGACTCCCTATCTGCTGAAGCCATTTGAGCATGGAGCGAATGTGATCGTTCACTCCGCAACCAAGTTCATTGGGGGGCACGGCACATCTATCGGTGGAGTTGTTATCGACGGGGGTAACTTCGATTGGGGCTCCGGGCGATTCCCTGGGCTCACTGATCCTGATCCGTCCTATCATGGACTGAAGTATTGGGACGTTTTTGGTGCGTTTCCAGGTCTTGGCAACGTTGCATTCGGGATAAAGGCCCGAGTGTCGGGACTCCGAGACACCGGGGCAGCCATCTCTCCATTCAATTCTTTCCTGCTTATTCAAGGACTAGAGACGTTGCACCTTAGACTCCAGCGCCATTCGGAGAACGCGCAGAAAGTGGCTGAGTTTCTGGCCGCTCATCCAAAGGTTAAATGGGTCAACTATCCAGGCTTGCCTGGACATGCGGATTATTCCACGGCCAGTCGTTACCATTATCGTGGACTATTTGGAGCAATTGTCGGGTTCGGCATCGAGGGTGGTACCGAGGCGGCAAAAGGATTCATCGATAAGCTGGAGATCTTTTCTCTTCTTGCGAATGTGGGCGATGCCAAATCTCTGGTGATTCACCCTGCATCGACTACTCATCAACAGTTAACGGTCGAAGAGCAGTTGTCAACTGGCGTCACTCCTGATTTCATCCGACTATCGGTCGGGATCGAAAACGTTGATGATTTGATCGGAGACTTGGAACGCGCCTTGGGCTAAAACGCATGCGAACTTCGCTTGCTCTCACGCGCGTTGGGTGATCAAAACTAGACTTGGTCTCGGTCGTCTAGTTAAATGTGGTTTTCTCGACGAGATTGATTGGGTTGGGTTCGGCTTCAATTGCGATGTCGGCCTTTTGGGCACATTTGGAGACCACGGGCCGGACATTCCAACTTTCGGTACCGGCCCGTGAACAGGGTTCGCAGGGCCCTGGGTCAAAGGTGCTTCAAGTGCCCGATCCATTTGGTTTCAATGCCCACGCTGAGGACGTAGAGATTTCCATCGCGGTGCCGCGATATGGCACGGCAGGCTATGGACGTTATACGGACAGGGAAGTTAACGTCAGGCAGCCTGCCGACCACTTCTCGCTCGTCATCCGAAACCGATCGAATCGACCTCTGGAGTTCTTTACCGACGGGAATTCTTGGGGTGATCAGGATCTGACCTTTGCGCTTGCCGACCCCGACGGCCGGAAATGGGTTGTCCGCCATTCCTTGACCGCTTATACGAGAAACGCGCCAGGGGTCGTACTCATCGAACCTGGAGAGTCCTGGGTACGAGAGGTCTTCTTTCGCGGGGCAGCTTGGGACGGCTTTGATCGGGTCTGTTCAAATCCAGGCCGGGTGTTTACGATTCAAGCGATTCTTGACCAGCGCGTGGGGGCATGGAAGGGCGATCCATCGGTTTGGGTAGGCCTGGCCAAATCGCCTGTGATTCGCGTTCGTTTCTAGTGACAGTTGTCGCCAAGATCTCAATATCGAGGTTTGATCGGTAAGTGAGATCTTGGCGGAGTCCCTTGTGCTTATCGTCGGACGAACTGGTAAGAGCGCACTCCGCCGTCCCACACGGTGGTGCGATCGTACCGGGTGCCGTCGCGCCAGAAATAGGGCTTGCCAAAGTAGGACGCTCGCAAGCGTGCCATAGGATCGGAACTGCCTTGATCCATCTGATACTGTGAGAAGGAATAGATTGCGCCGACCGTTCCCGCAAAGTAAAGCGTTGGGTCGTTTTCCAGGGCCCCAAGCAATGCCACTCCGCCTGAGACGGCTGCAATAGCCGACCATTCGTTATCCACGATCGCCGGATAGGAAAATCCCGCATCGTAATAATAAAGGCCTCCTCTGAAGAAGAGACCACCATCCCAATCCGGGTGAATGCTTCGCCAATCGCTTGGACCCATGCGTCTTCCGGGCGTTGCCGAAATACGCAACGGACGGGAATCGCCCGAGACGGTCCGTCGATTGTTCATTTGTGACGGTTGAATTTGACGCATGTTGCTGGTTCGGTTCGTCACCGTCCGCGTAGTCTGGCGAGTACCACCGTTCCCACGCTGATTGGTGTTGCTCTGAGTCGTCCGGGTACGCGTAGTCTGGCGAGAACCGTTGGACGTTCGGCTAGTTGAAGATCGACGTGTGTTCGTGCTGCTTGATCTACGGGACTGGGAAGCCGCTCGATTTCCACCGCGATTGTCCTGGGCAGAGCTAGGCATCGCGAGTATTGCGATTCCGAGAATGAATGTGCAAGCAAGGATGCTGCGCATCCAGGATTTCTTAAGTCTCATTTGTGGTTTCCTTTGACCACAAAGATGCTTCGCGGCCAGTGTCGGCCGTATGACGACGCAGGTTGAGGTGAAGGTCCATCATGACGATGCTTCTGGTGATGATGGGTGTAATTTGTTCATTCCAGTCTTGATCGGAATCGGGATTTGATCAAGGAGACCTACATCAATCAGAATCCGTCTACCCCGGTTCGGAAGATCGCCCGCCCCTCCGCAAAAGACGTAATCCGGCTTTTTGGAACTCCGCTCGAGATGGCTTTATACGGTCAGAGGAGAAAGGGCTCGCGGGAAATACGGCGCTCCTCGGATGATTCCAGCCTCCACGGTTGCAGTCTTGGTCCTAGGAAATCACTACAGGGAGCGTTCTTCTAGCGATGCTACAATGACCCCGGTTAGAGGGGGCAATATGACTTCTTTACAGCGGCTGTCGGCCGCAGTCGCCCATACCGAACCGGACCGCGTACCGGTCGATTTGGGCGCAACATCCGTAAGCGGGATGCACGTTTCAGTGGTGTACAGGTTGCGCCAGGCACTTGAATTGGATCCTCCAGGGACGCCAGTTAAAGTTATCAACCTCTATCAGATGCTGGGCGAAGTCGCGCTAGATCTCATCGACGCGTTGGGCGTGGATACGGTATGCGTTCCTGGACCGAGATCGTCATTTGGCTTTCCCAATGCCGATTGGAAGGAGTGGATTATGCGGGACGGGACTCCTGTCCTGGTTCCCGGCCAGTTCAACACCCAATACGAGTCCGACGGCAGTTTGCTTCAATATCCCCAGGGGGACAAGATGGTTCCGGCAAGTGGCATGATGCCCAAGGACGGATTCTACTTCGATGGAATTGTACGCCAGGATCCGATCGACGACGACGCACTGAACCCGCAAGATAACCTTGAGGAGTTTGGCGCTATTTCGGACTCAGATTTGGCTCATTATGCCCGTGAAATTGAGCGGCTCTCGCATACCGATAAAGCGATTGTCGCCGGTTTTGGCGGAACTGGTTTCGGAGACATTGCGCTCGTTCCGGGGCTCGGTCTGAAGCACCCAAAGGGAATTCGGGACGTCGAGGAATGGTACATCAGTACATCGATCCGCTCGGACTACATTCATGAGGTGTTTGCCAAGCAGTGCGAGATCGGAATCGCCAATTTAGAGCGCATTTACGGGGTTGTGGGTGACCGAGTCTTCAGCGTTATGGTCACCGGAACCGACTTTGGAACCCAAAGGGGCCCTTTTATTTCAAGAGAGACGTATACCCACCTCTATGCCCCGTTCCATCGAAAGGTCACGAATTGGGTACACGAGAACACGAGTTGGAAATGTATGATCCACACCTGCGGATCGGTCGTGACCCTGCTTCCCGACATGATCGATGCCGGTTTCGATATCTTCAATCCTGTGCAATGTTCCGCCGAAGGGATGGATCCGAGAGTACTGAAGGAGAGGTTCGGAAATCGAATTACCTTTTGGGGTGGTGGGGTCAATACGCAACACACTCTGCCATTCGGTACGCCGAGAGAGGTGAGGAGTGAAGTTGCCGACCGGATTGAAGCCTTTGGACAAGGAGGCGGTTTCGTTTTCAACGCGATTCACAACATCCAAGCGGGAACGCCGGTTGAAAACGTGATCGCGATGTTCGATGCGGTCAAGGAATTTGGCCGAAACGGAGTACGAGCTTAACTGCAGCGCCGCAAACGATGTAGGGACGTGGAATGGACGACGACTCGTCCAAACTCCTCAGCCCCATGACGTGCTAGGGAGTTGAGTTCTGGGTCGTTGGTGCTCAAGCGGATGGGCTCTTTGCTCCTACTTCACAGGCTCGAAATCGAATTCGAATTCCCAGGGCCCTGGTTTAAGGACATATTTAGGCAACGGCCCGGGGCCGCAGCTGGCCGTGCCGAGACCGTGTTGTCGATAGTCCAAGTTAACGACGACTTCCTCTCGTCTTGGTAGTTGGTACAAGTGCTTGGCGGCGTCAAGGTCTTCCGGCGTGTATCGATGGGCGCTGAAGTTGAGCGTTTCAGACGATGAAATCTTAAGCCCTTTTCCTAAGCTGTTGAGGAACGTCACCCAACGCACATCTGACCGATTGCCATTCTCTTGGGGGAAGATATAGCGGGTTTCAAGCTTGTCGACTGAACCACTCCAGAGCCCCAATCGACAACTTTGGCGGCTATCGGGATAAGACTCGCCAGGCCCAAGGCCATACCACTGGACCTCGTCGAGAGCGTCGCTCAAGGACAAACGCAAGCCCACTCTAGGCACACTCGCGTCCCAATCGCCGTGTGGATGGATCGAAACCCAAAGCGAAAAGTGCCCGTTGGCACTGAATTTATACGTGTATGCACAATTGAAGCCTCGCGTATGAGAAGGCGCGGCGATCTGAGTTTCAATTTTCACAATACAGCCGTCTCTCTCGCAAGAGACCTCAAATCTATCCAGTCGGTGGGAGAGGTGGTCCAATCCGAGTTCCCGCCACTTGTCCCGGTTGCTGTCATTATCGATTGGCGCACGCCACAGATCGAGCTTGGGTCCAGCTTTCAAGACGGGATCGCCATCGATCTCAATCTTAGTCAGCATGCCATGCACCTTGTCGAATTGGTACAGGAAGCCTTCGCCGGTAAGGGTGAGCGTTTTTGATGTGTCCTCGACCCCGATTTTACCGGTCGATGACGGACTGACTTCGACACGCTTGCCTTCGCGCAGGATCGACTGTGACCAAGCAACCTCATGCCCAGCCCTGGCCCAGGAGGTCGCCTCAGTCAATGTAAAGTGGATCTCCAGTAACTGATCCCATTGGGGATCAATCGCGAGACTGCTTGGGATGGGTACGGAGACTTCTGCCGACGTTCCTGCCTCAATATTCGGCAAGTCAAGCGTTCCTCGAATAAGTTCCTTGCCCCCGGCAACGATTCGCCAATCGGATCGCACATGGCTGAGGTTGGAAAAGAGATAGAGGTTGGTGATCCGAATCAGCCCGGACGGTGCGTCGAGCAACTCGACCCGAATCGGTTCGATGACCTTCTTGTACTCAACAAGTCCCGGGGATGGGGTTCGATTGGGGAAGAGCAGGCCGTCGATCACGAAGTTCCCGTCGTGAGGGTGCTCACCGAAGTCGCCCCCATAGGCGAAGAACTCTTTTCCATCCGCAGTTTGCTGCCGAATTCCATGATCGATCCATTCCCACACGAATCCGCCCTGTAATCGGTCGTGCTCATAGAATAGGTCCCAATACTCCTTGAGTCCTCCTGGTCCGTTCCCCATCGCGTGGGCATATTCGCACAGGATAAACGGCTTGGCGGCTCGAGCTTCGACGACCTCGTCCGGTGCGTCGAAACAATCGGTTCGCTCTCCGATCGACTTCAAGCTCTCATGGCTTGTATACATTTGGCTGAAGATGTCCGAATATTCGGCCCAGCCATCTCCCTCGTAATGAACGGGTCGGCTCGGGTCGCGACGGTGAGCCCACTCGGTCATCGCGCGGTGGTTTTGACCATTTCCAGCTTCGTTGCCAAGCGACCACAAAACGATGGAGGGGTGGTTCTTGTCACGTTCAACCATCCTCTCCATTCGGTCGAGGTAGACCATTTGCCACTGTAAATCGTCAGATGGGTTTCGCGCCCAGTTGTCATGCCAAAAACCGTGGGTTTCGATATCGCACTCATCGATCACATAAAGTCCGTACTCGTCGCACAGGTCTAGAAAGTATGGGTGTGGCGGGTAATGCGACGTTCGGACGGCATTGATGTTGTGCCGCTTCATCAGCAATACGTCCAAGAGCATGGTTTCTCGCGTAAGCGCGCGCCCGTCGTCTGGATGGTGCTCATGACGATTCACGCCTCGGAACAAGACCGCCTTTCCGTTAACACGCAGCAAACCGTCTTCCACGACTATCGAGCGAACGCCGATACGAACGGCAGTCGCCTCAAGGGGAAGGCTTCCTGAGCTAAGGCTTAGGATTACTGAGTAAAGATAAGGTGACTCAGCACTCCATAAACTTGGATTGGCAATCGTTCCCTGGAGGGTCAGCGGTGTTAGCGAAGAGGAATCCGCTTTGATCGTGTTCGCTAATCGTAAGATCGATATCCCGGATGCGTCTTTTACATCGGCAACAATCGTGCCTTCAAAAGGAGTCTTGCCCTCGTTACGTATGGAAATATCCAGTGACAGGTTTGCGCCCTCTGTGGCGGGCGTGGCATGAACAAAGATATCCGCTAGATGGGTGTCAGGCGTGATTACAAGGCTGACATCGCGGAAGATCCCACTTAGCCACCACATATCTTGGTCCTCGACATAACTGGCGTCGGACCACTGAACGACGCGCACAGCGACCGAATTCATACCTGGCCGGACGAATGGCGTGATGTCGAATTCAGATGGTAATCGGCTACCTTTGCTTAGCCCTACCTCATGTCCGTTCACCCAAAGCGAAAAACAGGAGTCGACTCCCTCAAATCGGATGCGAGTGCGGCGGTCGACAATCTCTTCTGGCAGATCAAATTCGCGGATGTACGAACCAGTTGGGTTTTCTGTCGGAACACGAGGCGGATCCACCGGGAACGGATAGATGACGTTGGTGTAGTGAGGATGGCCATATCCCTTCAGCTGCCAGCAGGAAGGCACCGTAAGGAAGGCCCAATCCCAAGAATCAAATCCCTCAACCCAGAATTCCTGGGGCGCCTCTGCGACAGTCAGAGAATAGTTGAAACGCCAATTCCCGTTGAGTGAGAGGACTCTTGGGGAGGTTCCGCCAATCTGAGCCTCCTTAGCGGTTGGATAGGGAATAAAGGTAGATCGGGGAGCGAGACGGTTGCGGCCAACTAGGGATGGATTCTCGAAATCGTTAACTGGGCTCATGGCGACTGTTTCATCAGTTTGACACCCATCGAACCGCCAAGTTCGGGGTACTTGCGACTCGACTGAATATATCGTTATGCGGTTCGGACTTGGGAAGGCGCCGAACGCCAGAATTTCTGGGCCAGCCCAATGATTCCGGCTTGAACGACCATCACGAGACCAACACATGCGGGCCAGCCCCCGAGACTCCAAAAGTGCCCAGGCAACAGCGCGCCCGCAGTTCCGCCAAGGTAGTAGAAGGTCACATAAAGTCCGAATGCCGACGCAGTTGCACCCGTCGCGACCGTGCCGACGTAAGACGTGGCGGACGACTGGGCAATGAACACTCCAGTGCAGAAAACGGCCAGACCAACGATAACCGCCGGAGCTGAGTGAATAAGAGTCAGCAGGCCCCCGCAAATACAAGCACCCATCGCATACGAGAAAGTCATCTTGTGGCCAATCCGATTGATGAGCCTGCCCGCAATTGGGTTGATAACTGCGCCGACCAAGTACACGACGAACAGAAATCCCAGAGCAGTGGTGCTAAAGTTGAATGGCGGAGCGGCAAGGTAAAAGTTCACATACGTGAACATCGCAACAAGCGAAAACAGCACGCAGAAACCGGCGCTGTAAGTTGCGATCAGGCGAGGATTACTCAAATGGGCGGCGATGGCTTGCAGTTGAGACAACTCTTGCGAGTCAGGTTCCTTGGGGGATCTACCCATCGGAAGCAAAGCCCAAATCGCGATGCCGCCAGCGAGGTTCAGCAGGGCCAAGACGAGAAACGCAGTATGCCAGCCACCCAATTCGGTAACGACGGCCGCAAGGGTCCGCCCGCTGAATCCTCCCAGCACGGTACCTGTGACATATGCCGCTACTGCCGAGCCAGCTCGCGTCCCCCATTCTTCAGAGATGTAGGCTAACGTGGCCACGAATACTCCCGGGATAAGCAGTCCTTGCAGGAAGCGCAGTACGAGGAGTTGGGCAAAAGTATGGGAGAACGCGGTGAGGAAAGTCGGCAGGACGAGAAGGAGACTTGCCGGCACAATCACGTTCTTGCGTCCTACCCGATCCGAAAGGACGCCGACAAAAGGTGCTGCGAGCGCGACTGCCAACGTGCTGACCGTAATTGCCTGACTGATCGTTGCCGGGCTCTTCCCAAAAGAGTGCGCCAACTCGGGCAGCAGAGGCTGGGGCGCGTATAAGTCGATAAACGCGCAGAACCCGGCCAAAACCACAGCCGCGGTTCTTTTGGCCTCACTTTGTCGCGAATCGAGTGCGGCACTTCCATTCTGCATCGAGATGCGGAACATCTGACTCCATTGTGATCGAGCTTAACTCATTTGTCCAATATCTTATTCAGGCGACTATAATATCGAACAAGTATGATTGAGCTACGACTGTTCCGGTACTTCGTGGCCGTGGCGGAGGAATTGCACTTTGGCCGTGCCGCAGACAGGCTCGGAATGGCTCAACCGCCGTTGAGCCAACAGATTCAAGTCTTGGAGCGCAAAATTGGGGCTCGCCTCTTCGATCGAAATAACCGCAGAGTTGAACTCACGAATGCGGGAGTCGTGTTCCTATCGGAAGCGCGGCTCGCCTTAGCCGCGGCCGAACACGCGGTTGAGGAGGCGCGCCGGGCTGCTAAGGGTCATGTCGGCCGTCTTGCGATCGGGATGGTTGGCTCGATTACTTACCAGGAGATGATTCCGGAGGCGATCCACAAGTTCCGCGAGCAGTATGCAGATGTGGCGATTCACCTCGAGGAGTGTTCCACGCCACGTCAAATTGAAGCCCTACAAAGTGGGGAACTGCATGTCGGGTTCGTAAGGCCTCCTGTGAGCGACCACGCAGTGGTGCTGGAGACCGTCATGCTTGAGGCGATGGTTGTTGCATTGCCAGCGTCACACCGATTTGCATCTCGAAAGAAAATCGCCATCAAAGATCTCGCGGATGAGCCTTGGATTACCCTTCCACCCGGTCTGGGACTCGGCTTCTATGAGCAGGTGATGGCACTCTGTGGGACCGCCGGGTTTCAACCATCGGTCTCGCAGGTGGCGGTCCAGATGCACACCATGCTCAGCCTGGTCGCAGGAGGTCTCGGCGTGACTGTTGTTCCGGAATCCGTCAGTCACGCGGATCGGAAAGGGGTTGTTTACGTCGAGATCCTGGATGTCACGCCTCCAGTTGAAACGGCAGTTGCCTATCTGAAATCCAATAAGTCCACCATTCTCGCGAACTTCCTCCGAATCCTACGGACCGTCTCGGCCAATCGCTTTGGAAACGAGTAATGGAGTGAAACAATCAGCAAGGTAGACCCGTTAGGGGAGCATGCCTGTGATGATGGTCAGCCCCTGCGCCCGCACCCCGGCGGGTGACGTCCGGATTTCGGAGACGCCACTGGCCAAGGCTGCGTTAGGTCACGACGACATCTCACGCATGCGAAACATGTTGCGGTAATGCGCTGGGGATTAATGTTATGGTCGTTGCGGTAACGGTGGACGTCGTAGCGGATGCACGCGTGCCCCGAACGTTTACCAATGAGCCTGGAGTCAGGTTCCCAAAGAACGTGGTCGCGCTTTCTGTCGTTCCGTTGACAATGTATTGCGTATTTGCCGACGTCACGATCGAAATCACCGCATTCGGACTCTGCCACCCACCGGTCCATTGAGCCAGGGAGAGCGAAAAGGTATCCGCTGCAGCGTCGATGTTTGAGACCGGACCTTGAACCGAAACGGTTGGCGGATTCCCTCCACCCTGTGATGGAGCCAATTGAATGGAAGCGGCCGTCAGGGTCGACCCTGAGATCGTTCCCTGAACTTGAACCACACTTGTACCCGGCGTGAGGGCGCCGAAGAACTGGGTTTCAGTGTCCGTCACGCCGCTCAAATCTACAAAAGCAGTCGTCGAAGTGACATCCACGGTCAGCGAAGTCGATATCGGCTGGAAGCCTCCACAACCACTGACCGTCAGCGTGATGGAATTCGAGGCAAGACTATCGGCAGTCACCAATCCGATCACCGAAGCGGGGGGAGGAGGCAGAGTCCCGACCTGGATGGAGATCAATGAAGCGCTAAGCACGTTAGTCGTCGGGTCAAAAGTGCCTTCGACCGCAACATTCTCTCCATTTGACAGAGTCGGATTTGCGCTCCCATCCGAGTTGGACAGCACGGTTGACGCGTTTGTTGTCACACTCAGCCCTTGTGGGCCTTGGATGGACGGGCCATAACCAAGAGTGAAAGCCAGGTTGGGGGCTGAACCGGAAAGGTTCGAAACGGTTCCATAGTAGCTCCCGCCCAAAATCGTAATCGGTCCGAATGGCCCGTTTGGCGGGCCGCAGAGGACGTATTGGTTATTAGGGGCACTCACCGTCGTCCCATTGAGACTCCAATTCGCGAGATTGAAATTGACAACGACGTCTTTCTCGGCGGCAATGCTTTGTGGGGTACCGAATTTTGCGGCTAAGACAGTTGAGGCTCCGTTTGAGCCGGCAAAACTTGCGGAGACCGCTGTCGCACTTCCTTTCGGCACGATCGAGAGCTTGGATGAAACGGTGACGTTCGCGCCGGTAAACGATCCGGCAGGCGCGGTGAACCCGGTTAGAAGCAGATACTGCTGGCCGGAAGAATTGTGCAACGAAAGGAGGTCGACTACCTTGCCACCCGTTGATGTGCTGTCGTAAACGTTCGTCGCACTGCCGGTCGCGCTGACGAGATCCACTTTCGTCACGGTTGCCCAGACGTGGTCGTAATTACTGTTCGTCGCGCCGGTTAAGAACAGGAAAGCGTTCGAACCTGAATTAGTTCCCTCCGAGCCACCACCTCCGCAACCAACCAAACCAACGACGGTCGAAAGCGCAAATACGCAGACAGCCAACCTTCGAAGCATCTTCATTCACCTCTACTCGGGCAGACCCGATCGACGTCCCATTTTTCGCACAGAACAACCCAACTTATACACCATATCTGAAAGAAATGAAGAAGAAATGAAACATTTGGCGGCCCTCTGATTGAGACTGATTTCCATCCTCATGCGAGCCACTTAGAGCATGCGAAGGCGAAACGTCGCCAGTCATCAAAGTCGGCTGTCCCTGCGGAAACAAGTAAGGCGGATTTGAGCAACGGACATCTGAGATTCGGGTAATTGGCTCCTAGTCTCGCGACGGATTGCGTTAAGTTTTCGTCTGTTCTAATATTCGACTAAGGTTCGTTACTTAAGCTCCTGGTAAGCGCAGTATCATACACGACTGCTTGATTGTCCTTCGGCGGAACCCAACTGCATTTTCGCGAATACTAACGAACCATGGCATTATCAGACTGGCTCTTAGGGCGGCCGCTTGCTTCCGACGCGGCAGAGGAAAACAAGGTATCGGTCTGGGGGGGCATTCCGATTCTTGGGTTGGACGCCCTTAGTTCGGCGGCTTATGGGCCTGAAGCCGCGTTGACCCTGCTGCTACCCCTTGGCGTACTCGGATTGGTCCATATCGGTCCGATCGTGCTACTTATTCTTTTGTTGCTAGGGATCCTCTATTTCTCCTATCGGCAAACGATCCACGCGTATCCGAACGGTGGTGGGTCGTATATCGTCGCGACCGCCAATCTGGGGCAGCGCGCGGGTTTGTTTGCGGCGGCCGCGCTGATGTTGGATTATATCCTTACGGTCGCGGTAGGAATCTCCTCGGGGGTCGGCGCTTTGATCTCGGTGGCGCCGAGTCTGCATCCCCATATTCTGTCGCTTTGCCTGGGGATCTTAGTCTTGGTCTCCCTGGTGAACTTGCGCGGGGTGCGAGATTCAGGCAGCGTGTTTGCTCTGCCAACTTATCTCTTTATCGTGAGCCTGCTCGGCGTTCTTGGATGGGGCATCGTCAAAGCAATATTGGCGGGAGGGCATCCTCATCCGGTTGAGACTCCCCCCGCGTTGCCCTCGGCTGCTTTAGCGGCGACTCCCTGGCTCTTGCTGCGAGCATTCGCCAGCGGCTGCACGGCAATGACGGGAGTTGAAGCGGTCAGCAATGGAATCCAGGCGTTTAACCAACCAAGGGTAATTAGAGCCCAAAAAACGCTTACTGCGATCATCGTCATTTTGGCAATTTTGCTTGGTGGAATCGCCTACCTATGCACAGCGTATCACGTGGGCGCGACTGATCCAGATGCTTCTAATTACCAAAGCGTTTTATCGCAGTTAGTCGCAGCGATCGTCGGTCGGAACGTCATCTACTACATTACGTTGGCGAGCGTCATTTGTGTTCTGGCGCTATCGGCAAATACGGGCTTCGCAGACTTTCCACGACTGTGCCACTTGGTGGCGGACGACCGGTTTTTGCCCCATTTGTTTGCGGCGCGGGGAAGGCGCTTGGTCTTTAGTGGTGGAATCCTTGTGCTCGCGCTCATCTGTGGGCTGCTCCTTTGGGTTTTCGGTGGGATCACGGATCGGCTCATACCCCTTTATGCGATCGGTGCATTCCTGGCCTTCACGTTGTCACAGGCAGGAATGGTCGAGCATTGGCGTAAGAACAAGGGACCGGGATGGAAGGCATCGCTGTGCATCAACGGTTTGGGAGCAATTTGCACCGGCATCACGCTTGCGGTTGTCCTTGTAGCCAAGTTTGCGGAAGGGGCCTGGATCACCGTGATCCTCATCCCAGTGTTGGCGCTCTTATTCGCCGGGATCGGGAGGCACTATCGAAAGCTCGAGGCTAAGATCGCAAACACAAAGCCGATCGACTCAAGTCCGACCTTGCCCCCATTCGTGGTCGCCCCGATTAAGGGCTGGACGATTGTGACGGAACGCGCATTGCGAATTGGGATGTCCATTTCCCCTGATGTCTTGGCGATTCATGTGGAGGCGGACGAAGAGTGCCGAGACATCTTGATCAAGAACTGGGATGAGTTTGTGGAGAAACCCCTCCGGGACAAGGGAAACGTCGTACCTCAACTCAAGTTGTTGGACTCACCCTACCGACTCGTGGTGCGTCCCGTTATCAACGAGATCAAGGCGATTCGAGTAGCTCAGCCGGACAGGGTCATTGCCATTATCATTCCGGAGGTCGTGGAGACAAGCTGGTTTAGCCTGCCTCTTCATAATCAGCGCGCGGGACTGCTTAAGGCGGCTTTGCTCTTTTCGGGGGAAAAGAACGTGATCAGTGTCCCGTGGTATCCCGACGGGATTTGATGAGGCGACACCTCGGACCCTTTGAATCACGGAGGGTGCGGGAAGTTGTCTTGAGTCCTTAAGGGGCGGGCCGAAAACTCGGCGCAGCGTGGTAACGTCTCGCTGCAGTGATATTTTTAGGTCTGCTTGCCACTTCTCAAATGATCGTCTTTAACGCTGGTTCGATGGAGCTCAAGATAACGGACACGGGATTCGTTGAGTCGGTTCGTATTGCCGGCGGCGCCAACTTGATACCCGAGAAGCCTCTTTCGCCGATCCTCTCGCTACGGGTTGGTGATCATCTCCTTCAGCCTGCGTCGGCCGCCTGGAATCCCAAGAGCAAGCTCTTGACCTTGAGCTACGGGGATCACAGTTCAACCGTGAGAGTTCTGGCCAAGGAGAATCACCTCTCGTTAGAACTTGTGAAAGTACGGCCGCAAGCCGACGTTGACGTCGCGGTGTGGGGACCCTATGCGACAACTCTGCGCGAATCTATCGGCGAGACAATCGGCGTGGTCCAAGGTAGTGGCACGGCCTTTGGCCTGCAGATTTTGAATGTAAAGACCCTTGGCGGATTTCCCAATACCGAGGATGATGTCGAGCCCTCTTACAGCATCTTCGAAACGGGTAATTACGTCGATGAGGCAGCCAAAGACGCCGCAACCGAGAATTATCGGGGCGATACAGCCCGGCCGACAGAATTTGGCTCGGTCGTCCAAGCCTATACCCGAAATCGGTCGAAGACACGGATCATCTCAAATTGGGCCCATCCATTCTATACCGCGCCTGCCTATGAGGACGGAGGCGTCATAGGCAGTAAAATTGCCCTGTTTGGCTGCCCGTCCAATGAGGCTTTGACCGCGATCGGCAAGATTGAAATCGAGGAAGGCCTACCGCACCCGATTTTGGATGGCGTTTGGGGCAAAATGAGTCCAACCGCCCATAAGTCCTACCTCGTGATGGGCTTCGACGAGCAGAACCTCGACCAATGTTTGGACATCACGAAGGCGGCCGGCTTGCAGTACCTGTACTCTGACGGCTGTTTCGAAACTTGGGGACACTTCAAACTCAATCCGCGAGGGTTTCCTCAGAATTGGGAAAGCATGAAGGAATGCGTGAATCGGGCCAAGATTCAAGGCGTGCGTCTCGGGGTTCATACCCTTTCCAATTTCATTACAACCAACGATCCTTATGTGACGCCGGTGCCAGATCGTCGACTGGCCGAAGTCGGTGCGAGTACTCTTGCGATCGCCCTCGACTTAAGGCAAACGGAGGTTGCGATTGCGGATCCGAAGTTCTTCAATCAGATGGCGAACAACACATTGCGTACGGTGAGGGTCGGAGACGAGTTGATCCAGTACGAATCGGTTTCAGCGGTTGCGCCATGGAAGCTGATAAAGTGCAAGCGCGGCGCGTTTGGCACTCGAATTGCCGCACATAAGGAAGGGACACGGATTGCCAAGCTGATGGATCACGGCTATCAGACTTTCCTGACCAATGCGTCTCTTACTCACGAGGTCGCGCATAACATCGCGGAGCTGTTCAATCAGACCGGATTGCTCCAACTCTCTATGGACGGACTGGAGGGCAATTGGTCGACCGGCATGGGGCAATACGGGAGGGCATTGTTTGCCAAGAGTTGGTACGATGGGTTATTACCAGACCTTCGAGGCGAAGTGATCAACGACGCCAGCAATCCGGGACCCTATAACTGGCACATCAACACGAGGGAGAACTGGGGCGAGCCTTGGTACGCCGGATTCCGCAAGAGCCAGACCCTGTATCGACTGAAGAATCAGCATTACTTCCGGCGTAACCTCATGCCGGGCATGCTCGGATGGTTCCAGTTGACTTCGGAAACGACGCTGGAGGACATCCAATGGCTGCTGGCCCGTGCGGCAGGATTCGATGCCGGTTTCTGCATCACTACGAGCTTGGAATCGGTCAAGAACAACCCACATGAGCGCGAAATTCTAGCTGCGGTCAAGGCGTGGGAGTCGGCTCGAAACGCTCACGCATTTCCCGAGGCGCTGCTGCCCAGCTTGCAGAACATCGACACCGAGTATGAACTTTCGCAGGCGTCCCCTCGAATGTGGTCCATCACGCCCATAACGTCGCTTAAGTTCTCGGTTGGCTCCGATTCGCACTCTCTAAGTTTCAAAATTCCGACCTACTTACGAGGTTCCAAGCTGATCGTTCAAGTACCTACTAAGGTGAAACTAAGCCACTGGTCGCTATCCTTAGACGGTCAGCCGCTCAAGCCTAATTGGCCCGAGGAAATTGACGGCTACCGTTATCTTTCCATCGATCTCTCGAATGCAGAGGCGGGCCCTCACCGACTTACCATTTCTGGTCGCGTGGTGGGGGCGAAGGACGCAGCCCTCGATTGCGAACTGCGAACGCCGGCGGCCAAGCCACAGTCGCTCACGGTTCAGTGAGGTCTTGAATTCGGGGGGTAAGACGCAATGTGCTTACTTCCTCGACAACGTATCGATGACGGCATGATAGGCTGGCTTCGGATTGAGTCGCCGGTCAAACAGCAGTGGATAGTTCGTTCGTATTCTTGGAGTGTAGTTGAGCCAAGACTGTCCGTCTTCTAGCCCCCAAAACGTCACGACGGGAATGATATCCTGGTGTTTCAGGAATATCTCAAAGAGACTTGCATATCGCTTGGCTTCTTGATTGAGAACATCGGCAGGAATGCCTGACTTGTAGCGGTCTGCTCCTTCATAACCAACAACGTCGATGTCCAGCTCGGTGACCAGAACCTTGAGACCCTCCTTTCCGAGTGTGACGATGCAAGCGTCAATGAGATCGGAATCCGGATAGTCCAAGTACCAGTGGCCCTGAATGCCGACTGCATCCAAGCGGACGCCTTCCTTCTTCAGGCTTCGAATCAGACGCAGGACCTTCGGAAGCTTTGCTTGGTCTTCGACGTTGTAATCGTTGTAATAGAGAGGAACATTCGGGTCGGCTGCGTGCGCAAATTCAAATGCCTTCTGCACGTAATCGATCCCAATCGATCGTAATGCGGGGTTGTCGCGAAGATACTCGAGGGGCTTGTCACTAACTGCTTCATTCACCACGTTCCAACTGTCCAACTTGCCTCTGAAGTGCGTGACAACGGTGTTTATGTACAACTTCAAGTTCGCCAATGCCCTTTCGCGTGGAAGAGGGTGGTGTTCGGCGTCCTCAAACATCCATTGAGGAGTTATCTGGTGCCAGCAAAGCATGTGCCCGGTCAGCGGCAAGTGATGAAGGTGAGCAAAATCCACGATTCGATCGCTCCGCTTGAAATCAAATCGGCCCGGACCTGTCTCCATGAAGAGCGGCATGAACTCGTACTCTGCAGTCAGATGATTGAACTGTTTCAGGATAAGATCTGCGGTTTCAGGTCTATCCAATTGGGCGGCTGTGACTGCCGCGCCAATCATAAATCGCCCTCGGGTCGCTTCGCGCAAGGACTCTGCGCGTTGCCCTCCCAGGTTAGCAGGGAAAATGGCGGCAGAGAAAAGACTCAAGACGCACAGGGGACTGAGAGTGAACGTGCCCATGACCGCATAGTACTCAGCTACAGCCGGTTGGCAGAAACGCCATTGGAGACTTAGGCAGGGGCAGAGCGCTCTTCTTGAAAACGGGCAACTTCCGCATCTTCAAGCCTTGACCGGAAGGTGCTTACTCAAGGCTTCGAAAAGGCGTTTCAGTTCGATCGGCTTGGTCAGATATTCAGTGGCGCCGGCTTCTAGCAGGTGCTTTGCTTGCCTTGGAGCGGCATCCGCGCTAAGCAATATAACCGGAATATGACTCGTCCTTTTGTCCAGCTTCAGCAACCTGAGAACCTCATCGCCATTTATGTCCGGGAGGTGCATGTCAAGAAGGATTAGGTCTGGAAGTTGGCTTCGCGCAAGATCTAGTCCAAGCTGGCCCAACATCGCCGTTATTAGCTCCACATGGATGTGATGTGAGAGAGCAATCTCAATCAATCGCAAATTGGATGGATTATCTTCGATGAGGAGAATGGTTCCAGAGAGATTTGCAACGAAGCTGTCCGAAACTTCCGGTCGCATTGGCGTCCTCGATCCAGGAGGTGAGTTATGGGCGAGCTTTAGGTCGATCTGAAACGTCGATCCATTTTTCGACGATCGAGCAAGGGAGACGTTTCCATTCATGAGTCTCATGAATCGGTCGGAGAGAGCCAATCCGAGACCGGTGCCTTCGATCCCGGGTTCACCGAATCTCTGGAAGGGGTGGAAGAGCAGTTTTTGGTCTTTGGATGTGATGCCTCGGCCCGTGTCAGAAACTTCAATTCGAATCGCATTGTCAGCCGGACACAAGCAGCGTAAGGTGACAGATCCCCTTCGATGGTTAAACTTGATTGCGTTGTTTAGCAGATTGACGATCACTTGAACCAGTCGCTGCCGATCGACCTCGACCTGTATGCCTGCACAATTGGCTTCCTCGCAGACAAGGTGGATACCTGCCTCTTCGGCAATCGGTTGAACGAGAGACATCGAATCATGCAGGATCCAGGCCAGCGTAACGACTTCAATGGTGATATCTAAGGTGCCCGATTCGATCCGAGAGAGGTCAAGAACTTCGTTGATCATCACGAGCAGGTGCTGGCCCCCTTTAAGAATCGAACGAGTCGCTTCTTGGATCTTTGGGTCGCTATACTCCATGTCCAATAATTGGGCATAGCCCATGACCGCATTCAAGGGTGTGCGAAGTTCATGGCTCATGCGTGATAGGAATTCACTTTTTGCATGACTCGCCTTATCCGCCTGTTCCTTGGCTTCTTGAAGGCTCATGGTGCGGTCAATCACCCGCTCTTCAAGTTCGGAATTGAGCGCATGAAGCGCTCTTTGAGCTATAGTGCGCTCTGTCACATCGCGAATGTTGCACTGGATAACTTTATGATCGTTGACGAGGTAAACATTGCTCACAAACTCCACATCGATCTTCCTACCGTCTTTAGTTTCGAGGGGCAGATCCTCGTATCGTACATATTCCTGTCGCTGAAGTTCGGCGAACTTGTCCTCATTCGCCGCAACATCTTTCAGGAATCCCAACTCCCAAATCTTCTTCTCAAGGAAATAATCTCGAGAGTAGCCCAGCAGGTCGGTCAGAAACGGGTTCACGTCCACTACGAGCCCGGACTTCGCATCGAGAATGAGGATGCCGTCCTTGGCTGACTCAAACAACCGACGATATTGCGCCTCTGAAGCGCGCATTGACGCTTCGTCGCGCTTATGTTGAGTGATATCGGTGTGGGAAACGACGACGCCACCAGCGCGGTCCTCAGTTGGCGTTACATTCATTAGGAACCACTGCGGAGAACCAGTGGAATCGCAGTGATATTCGAGCTGGAACTCTGGGGCGACACCATGCAAGACGGAGAGAAGACCGTTTAGAGCGATTCTTGCGGTCTCGTTTTTTGGTGATACTCCCGGCAGGACTTCATCCAGGTAATTCGATCCGACTCCTACAACCCGCTTTGCCTCGGCGCCACTTTCTCGTGCAAAGCGCTGATAGGCTTCGTTGACTGCCACGATGATGCCGCTAGCATTCAGAACGACAATATGCGACGAAATTGAGCGAAGTACCGTCCGCGCTAGGTCTCTACTCAAATGCAGATCGTGTTCGCTTTTCTTGCGGCTGGAAATGTCATCGACAGTTACGATCACGAAGGGAGCGTCACCAATAGTCAGGGCGCCAAGACTAATATCAGCAGGGAACTCGGAACCGTCCGCTCGTCGGCCTTGCAGTGCAAATCCGGAGCCCATAGCCCTAGATGTCGATTTAGCATAGAAATCGGCGATGAGAACGGAATGTTCCTTTCGATAGCGTTCTGGCAGAAGCGATTCGATAGGGCGGTTCGTGAGGTCATTTCGCTCATAACCAAACAGTTTCAATGCAGAGGCATTCACTGCCCTTATCGACCCAGAGCCGTCAACGATGAGTACCCCAGCGGGGATGGCTTCCAGGAGAGAGGTGACGCTAGCTAGATACCCCGGGACCGTTTGCATGGCGCCGGCGATATGAATGGGTTTGGTTAGTGAACCTGATGCATTTCCCAGTTCTCGAACTTCTGCCCCAGGCGTTGTGTCCACCACTTGCAGACAGCCCGTTTCCCGTAATTGTTCTGCAAAAACTGAATTTTGTTAGCTTGCTTCACAAGGCTCGACTGCTCCAGTGGAGCTCGCCATTCTGACCGTGGCGCAGTTGCAAGACTTGGCGGCACAGCGGGAATGTAGCTGTCTGAAGTTCAATGGACTGCTTCGGGTAAACCCTCTAGGCACATGAGAATTCTCTACATCGATATCGATTCGCTCCGTCCCGATCATTTGGGCTGCTACGGGTACCACCGAGACACAAGTCCCAATATCGACAAGCTGGCGGCTTCCGGAGCTTTGGTTCGCAATCTCTATGCTTCCGACACGCCATGTCTTCCAAGCCGAACTGCCTTCTTCGGCGGACGGTTTGGAACCCATTCAGGCGTCGTGAATCATGGTGGAGTCTGTGCAGACTTACCGATTCAGGGAAGGGACCGCGATTTTCGATCGAGGGCAGCCGAGAATTCACTCGCGTCGCTCCTCACGCGATCTGGCTATTGGACGGCATCAATAAGCCCATTTCCCCGTCGGCACAGCGCTTATCAAATGACCTACGGCTTTAATGAAACGATCGATACGGGGCGTGGGGGCCTAGAGAATGCGGACGTGATTTATGCAGAAGCAAGCCGGTGGCTTGGCCATCGTGCCAAGGAGGACAATTGGTTTCTGCATGTCAACATGTGGGACCCGCACACTCCCTACGATACGCCGGCTTCCTTTGGCAACCCCTTCGAAGATTCCCCGATCGATCCGTGGATCACCGAAGAGATTATTGCGAAACAGCGTGCATCCTACGGACCGCATTCAGCACGAGAGGTTCCCCATTTCGACAGCAAGATCAACCCGGCGTATTGGCCTTGGGGCAGGGGCGAGATCACCTCTCTGGCCGATGCAAAGATCCATATGGATGGCTACGACTGCGGGGTTCGATATGCAGACGAATACGTTGGACGAATTCTGAATCTTCTCGATGACGCGGGGGTTTTGCATGAGACCGCGATCATTGTAGCGGCCGACCACGGTGAGAACCTGGGCGAACTCAATATTTGGGGAGACCACCAAACGGCAGACGAATTTACGAACCATATCCCAGGCGTTATCCGCTGGCCAGGAGTCACCGCATCTGGGGTCGAACTGACGGGGTTTCAATATCATTTCGATCTTGCAACTACTATCGTCGACCTTGCAGGTCCTAACGGTAAGGAGCTGCTTGCCGTCGCCGGTTGGGACGGGATGTCGTTCTCTGACGGCTTGAGAGCAACTAAAGGGCATACCCAGGAGGTCGCGGGCCTCGACTCGGCTGGAGGGGGCGTAGACGCGAACACCGAACTGGCTGATAGGAATTGCGCATTGACGGGACGAGGCGAGCTGTATCTCAGCCAAGGCGCATGGAGCCTCCAGCGTTCTATTCGTTGGCAGAACTGGATTCTCATCCATACCATCGATACCGGAATCAAAGACTTCGCGGAATGGATGCTGTTCGACTTGGCGGACGATCCCCACCAGACGACGAATGTTGCGTCCCAGCATCCTGACATCATCCAGACGGTCGGCGCAAAACTTACCGAGGAGTTTGCGAGGATGGCCTTGAACTGCCCCCTGGGCGACCCGTTCCAAGTTGTGGCCTCGGAGGGAGGACCCTTGCACGCAAGAGTGAACGGCTATGATTGGGCGCCGTATCTTGAGAGACTGCGGGGAACTGGGCGGTCTGTCCATGCTGATTGGCTACGCGACCATGGAAGTGCTCCTAGGCCTGGAAACTTAGCCGCGTACTGACGCCGCGGAGAAGTAGAACAAAAAACGGCGCGCACCCAATCCCAAGATCTTCCCCTAGATCTGGAGGCAATGCGCGCCTATGCATAATAGTCTACTTACTCGATAGACTAAATCATGATACCAGTGTTCGAGACGAATTGAACCTACTGAAAGCGACTTTTTGAATTTTGTTAGGCAATAGTCGTTCAGAACCGAAAGACCTGAGGAATGCCTGACCGATAGTCGTTGGAAAGATCAGCTTTGTCGAAAGTCGAGTTCGATCCGGTTATGGTCGCCATCGATTCGTACCCCATCGGCAGTCTGCTTGGCGATGCCCCGAGTGACTTTGACGCTGTAGTCGAAGCCTTCGAATCGATAGGCGAGTCGATCGGAAGCAACAGACACCAGAGCACTGCGGCTTGGAACCCATTGGAAATCTAAGGACACCGCCTGGCTGTCGGCCTTTATGCTCAAGCTCATTTCGCTGAACGTGAGATGGACGTTTGACGAACCAGTTGTCGGGATACTCACCACAAGGGACGAGCCATGTTCTTGGACGGCGGCGAACGATTCGGCTTCTACTCGTTGTTCGATGTCACGAGAATCCCTCATGATGAAGCGGCCGCCTGCTTTTACGTTTTCGTCACTCCAGTGCAGTCCGTCCAGCACGGATGGCATCCGTTGCTCGATGCCATGCTCTCGGGTGGGGGTGTGAAGGAACGGCTGCGGGAGGTGGTCACTATAAACAGTCAGATCACGAATGAAGACGTCTTTGCCTCGACAGTGAAGGTTGGCTCGGTAGTATCGGCTTTGGTACCAGATGCTTTTTTCGGCCGGATCCGTATGCCCAAAAGGATCGGTCAGTTGTACTTGGGCTTGAGCGGGGGTCACCGAGAATGCCCTTTTAAATTGGCGGCCGGTCTCACCCATGGTCTCTACTGAAAGCTCGTTTGAATCTCGCAAGCGAGCCAACTCGTCCATTTGAAGTACGTAGCCCTTTTCAGTGTCCGGCCAACCGAAACTGTTCTCTTGACCTAGTTGGGCGTAGGCAAACGAGAGGCATGGAGCATGAGCGGTCATGTCGAAGAAGCTTCGAACAAACGATCCTGTTTGTCCGGATGCCCACACCGGCTCCATGGTGTCGGGGGCGCCAGCTATCGAACCATCAGACAGAGGGTACCGCAGCATGTAGTAGTAAACCGGATCCTGGCCCAGGAGCCGGAAAATCGGGGAGTGAATCTGGTTAGACGGATCCAGAGCCGGGCTCCAAGCATTGGTACGGCTCGGATAATAGCCCGCAATAGGTGCACCCCAAATCGTAAAACCATCTGTCGAATCTTGATCTCGACAGACTGCAAACGCGTCAACGGCATATTTATCGCTCAGATGGGCGATCGTGTAGGCGTCCAGGTTCCAGGAGGCAATCGATCGGGGAAAGTGTCCCCAGATTTGTTTGAATTGGGTCATGGCGGCATCGGCTAGTCTGATCCGCTCTTCGGGCGTATATCCAATCAGGTAGGCGACAGGCACATGGTAGTCCCACCCCCAATCCGCTCGACCACGCCACGTCACACCAGCCGCGTCACAGAGCTTGTGGTTCATCTCGAACCAGAACCCGACCTCATGCGTACTCGGCATCTCCTTTTTGAGGAACTCAACGAATGGGCCTGACACGAGCGCATCGTACTGCAGCAGCCATGTGGCTGGAAAGCCGTGCTTCTTGATCAATGCCATCTGCTTGGCAACGGGCAGCATCAGATCCATCGGTCCTCGAGGTTCCTCGCCTCGAATGAAATTCATGATGTTGACGGCGCGGAGGGCTTTCGTCTTTCGGATAGTCGCTTCGTCGGAAATGGTTGCCAAAGCTGTTTTGCCAAATTCGTTGGTACCCATGGCCATCAGCGTGGTCGCGCCGAGTTGGATAACTTTTCGTCGAGTCAATGTCTTTTGAACCTTGCCCATATTCATCTATCTGTCGCCCAGCATTGTGCGGGTGCGCCCGTAACCTTACCTTGTGTGTAGTTTGTTCCGTCACTCTGGGAACTGAGAATACGGTTGGTTTGGCGCCACGCCTTGAACGGTGCTGAGTGGACTCAGTTGGCATGTAATGAGCCGTCTGTGGGGCGGGCAAGTTAGCTCTTTTGTAAGAGACCTTTGTCCATGTAGAGTTGGATGAATTCATCCGGGCGTTTCTTAATCAAGCCAACTCCACCATACTCGTGAGCGCCATCTACGAAAGTCACGTAGAGCTCCAAGTGACTGTGAGGCAGGTTTGCGTGAAGGTTCTCGGAAACGCGCCCGAATAGTTGGGGTTTTATTTCGACGTCCACCCACGGCGAATTCTCATCCGGTCGCGTTTGGGTAACAGCCTCGATCCATTGGGCAGCATCGATAGTGCCCAAAAACGATACGCGCGATATATCCCAGACGATAATCGTTAAGTTGTCCGCACGAAGCCGACGCCCACTGCGTCGGTTAGATCCTGTTGGCATGGTGTGATTGAGACTGGAGTACCCTCGGTTGGGTTCAAGCTCCAATTTCTACTGGGTTATACCAGCAAACCCGAATCTTCCGATCCCGGTATCCCTTGCTTTGGCTTGCAGGCAAGTCGCCTCGGTGATTTAGCGAGGAGATGGTCACATATCCTGATCTCAGATCGTCCTTTTTGGGGTTTCAGGATCGTTGGACTCCACGGCTCCGAAGTCAAGGTCGACCTTGTTGCGATCTTCGCAGCCTGATCGGAGTTCGAAGTCAAACTGAAGTATTCGGGCTCTTCGGAACTTCGGTTGCATGTAGATGTCTGAGAATCATGCTCGATCCAGGGGCTCGCATGATTGAATCGGACCTATATTCGCAAAAAGACAAGGATGTGTTGCAAAGGCTTGCCGAAGGAATTGCCTTGGCGGCAGAGGACCCAGTCAATGACGAACGAGTGAGACTCTGGCGGAATCTTAACGACCTTAGTTCAGAGCGTCCAATGGTGTGGATTACCGAGGTTCCTTGGCACGAATTTCGAAACGAGGAAGAGTTGAAATTGCAGTGCGACCAGGCATGGGCGAGAGAGTTGGAGTCAGGTTTCAGAAGAACTCTTTACCAGTGGCGGCATTTTCCTGTCGACATGATCGTTAGTCGGTACCTGAGTTGCCCGATTGTTTATCACAGCACTGGTTACGGGCTATATCAAGAAGCGGACATAGTCACAACAGACCCCAAGAGCGATATCGTTTCTCGCGAATACCAACCCCAGATCCTCGAACCCGAAGATATCGAGAAAATACAAATGGCCCGGGTAACTCGTGACGATGCGACAACGGAAGCTCATTTTCAGGCAATGACCGAATTATTCTCTTCAATTATTCCGGTGCGAAAAACCGGCATCAAGCACATCTGGTATACGCCGTGGGACTATCTGGTTACCGTGTGGGGTGTCGAGCAGGCATTGACCGACTTGGTCTTGCGGCCTGACATGGTCCACGCAGCGGTAGATCGAGTAGTAGCCTCTTGTATGTGCGAGCTAGACCAATTTGTGGAACTGGGTCTGTTGGATAACGGCAATGACAATACGAGAATCGGGAGCGGAGGCTACGGGTATTCGAGTGAGCTTCCGCCTATGAGTTTTGAGGCTAAGAAAGTGAACACCGAAGACGTTTGGGGATGCTCCAACGCCCAGATATTTTCGGCGGTTTCTCCCGAGATGCTATGGGAATTTGCGATCGAGCACGACCTTCCGTATCTGAAACGGTGGGGTCTTACCTATTACGGGTGCTGCGAACCCTTAGATCGTAAAGTCGACGTGCTTCGACGTATTCCTAATCTGCGGAAGATATCGATGAGCCCTTTTGCGGACATGGGTCGAGGGGCTCAATCGGTTGGAACGGACTACGCTCTCTCCCATAAGCCGAGTCCGGCACTTTTGGCAGTAGAGAGTTGGAGTGTGGATCATGCGAGGGCGGCGCTTCGAGATGCACTCGAAGCTTCCAGGGGCTGTCATGTCGAGGTGATTCTCAAGGACATCTCAACAGTCAGATACGAGCCCAGACGGATATGGGAATGGGGTGAAATGGCGACAGAGCTAGTCCGCGAATTCGCGACCTAAAACAACTACCCGTTATTCGCCGTCTCGGTCCAACGTATCGATAGATCGAGTCAGCTCTTCCCCAAGGAATGCGAAGAGCGCCGCTGCGGCGGCGACCTGATCGTTGCCACAGAACTTCATGCCCAGGCACTTAAAACCTGAGTAATCGGCTCCGTCGACAGTTGCGTTCAACCAAGTGCCTCCCTTGTCCGATATCTTAACTTCAACGAAACCCTTGTGAGATGGGGCTTCAAGAGTAATCCCGTCATGTGCCGCATACCCTGAGCCAAGCCCACTCGTCACAAATGCGATCTCGGATTGGCAGTAACCGCTCCAGATTGCATGTCCTGTGACCAATCGGTCATCCAACTTAACGCTGCGTTCTACTATTGCCATTATTGTTGTAACTCGTTCGGTCAAGCACCGAACCTGGGAACAATCCCGGTTTACGACCACAACCGGGAGCACATAGTTCCGTTAGAATATTTCTTCATCAAAGACGACGGCAACCTTTCCGCATCGACCGTCTGCCATTAGGCTGTAGGCATCACCGACGTTTTCCAGTGTAAAGCGATGCGTCACAAGATCAGCAGGGTGGATTCCCCAACGTTCCAGTCGCTCGACGAGTTCTTCCATCAGCCAGATACTTGTGACCCACGAACCATGAATCTTCTTTTGGTCGTGGATGATATCGGGCGAAGGTTGGAACGTGCACGATCCGCCTTCGCCGACGAAAGCAATATCGCCCCACTGGCGTGCCGCCTGAATCGCAGTGAGCCTCCCGGCTGGACTGGCTGAACAGTCAATCGCCTTTTCGCATCCTCGTCCTCGAGTTAGGTCACGCACGAGCGAAACGGTGTCTGGGCCCGCCGGTACCACCTGGTCGGCCAGTCCAAGGCTCTTTGCAAGTTCCAGTCGGTCAGTTGAAACATCAGTTCCTATCAACTGGTTTGCTCCAAGTGCTTTTGCTAGCATCAGCGTGGCGAGTCCAACCGGTCCCAAGCCGGTAACAAGCACCGCGTCATTGCCGTTGACACCAATTTTGGTAAGCGCTTCGTAAACGGTGCCAAAGCCGCATGCGACTTGTGCGCCATCCACGTAACTCAGGGAGTCGGGAAGTGCCACAAGGTCCTTTTCTTCTGCAAGCAGGTACTCAGCCATCCCGCCGTCGCGTTGCCAGCCATAAGCCCGACGCCATTTACTTGTGCAGGAGATCATGTACCCCCTGCGGCAATCATTGCAGACCCCGCAGCCTGAAATGTGATAGACGATGACGCGATCCCCTTCCTTGAAACGCCTAAGACCGGGACCGACGCCAACGATCTGTCCGGCCGGTTCATGCCCGGCAATCATTCCAGGTTGGTACCCTTCAGGACCCTTTCCCAGGTGCTCCCGGTAGATACATCGTATATCGCTTCCACAAATCGTCGAAGCTTTGACTTTGATCAAAACCTCTCCATGCCCGGGCGTCGGGACTGGAAACTCTCGCATCTCAGTTGTGCTGTTACCGGGGAGCACCGCCCCTCTCATTGTTGCCACCATGTCTCCATTCGCGCTTTCAGCGTTCTCTCGTGATCTTCATCCCAGTATCCACATTCCAGCCTGAAGAACACCGAGGTATACGGAATCAAGCAGGATGTCTTAATGACAAGCACCTTGTAGAGAGAGGCCGCTTCCGAAATGTTTGCGAGGATCTCCTCGTGCGGGGCCTCTTCGATCTCCATAGGCGCAAGCGCACTTCGCATGTCGCGTCGGAGGTCTTCAACCTCGGGAATATCCTGGTCTCGCAAGAAGTTTAGTTCAGCATCAAGACAGGCTACGGCTCGGATATGGGGGGCAATATCCAGCGCTTTTGCTACGGACGACACAACCGCTAGGTGGGACCCATCGATCGCAACCAGTTCGATTCCAGGAGCACACTGCTCTGGGTAGGCGGCATCCGCCACGATGACCCAGTTTCGATGACCCAGCACCACAATTCTCTTTGAGAATTCATCTAGTAAGTTCATGTTGGCCTTCGTGAGGTAAATGGATAGATTCTAGTAGGTCGGACCGTCCAGAGGCTTCCCATCCACCATTTCGGCAGATGCAGAACGATCTAAGCGGAGTTCCAAGACCGTATCTACCAGATCGCGATCCGACTGACTCACTAGGATTCTGATGCCACTTTCGCTCTGAGAATAAATCGGATTGGCTCCTTTCGTCGTCCGTATCGAGAGGATTTTAGCCTTTAAGGGACGTAATGCGAGATCTCCCTGTGGCCATTGAAAGACATGCAAAAAGACGGTCTTTCCACGGTACGTGGAACCTCCCCATGCTCCGTTGCGATAAGGTCCTCCTCTTGTTTTGTAAATCGAAGCGCCATTGGACCTGAGCCATTCTCCGATTTCCTTCAAGCGCGATGCCTGGTTCTCTGGAATAATGCCAGTCGAGTCCGGCCCAACATCCAAAAGCAGATTGCCGTCTCCGCATGCGCAGGACGCGAGTGAGCGCACGCACTCCTCAAATGAGCGGACCGTTCCATCCGGTCGATAAGACCAACCGCCACCCTCAGGTGTTCGGACTACCGTCATGCAGCTTTCCCAGGGCCGGTTGTTCTGGAATTCGCCCAAGCGCTGCTCGGGAGTGTCGAAATCGGCATGGAATTGTGGGTTGTCGTCCCCGTAAAACCCCCCGCGATTATTGATGATGATCTCGGGCTGGAGTCGACGCACGAGGTCGAGCATCTCGTCGGCCTTCCAATATTTGAGGGAATCACCCCTTCCAAAGCTGTCGAACCACATCACGTCGATCTTTCCGTAGCGGGTAAGTAGTTCGGAAAGCTGACCCATCAGGTACGCATGGTATTTTGAAGGGTCTTCGGCGCCGTAATCTGGATGATGCCAGTCACGAGGGGAGTAGTAAATTCCCACTCTCAGGCCCTGCTTCCGACAGGCTTGGAAAAGCTCCTTTAAGACATCCCTCTTAAACGGTGTGTTGGCAATGTTGTAGTCAGAGAGAGCGGTGTGGAACATTGCGAATCCACCATGATGCTTCGAAGTGAACACGACATATTTCATGCCGGCGTCTTTTGCGAGTTTCGCCCACTCGTCGGCACTAAACTTTGTCGGATTAAACCGCGTGTAGAGATGGTCGTAAACCGGGTCCTCGACATAGCCAGCCGGATCACCTGTAATGTCCAGTGGTTTGGAGCCCTTTCGCGACCAACTAATTTCGGTGCCGGCCATGCTGGACATATCCCAATGGATAAACATGCCGAATCGTGCTTCCGTCCACCACTGTAAACGACTTGATTCAGCGTCCTTTCCGGCCACCGAGCCAAGGGCAAACATCGCAGCCACCAACGATAGCATGCGCGAACATTACCCTAGTCAAGGTCATAAACTCCGCAGTCGCCGCCCCAAGGTTTCTGAATCAATGGTACGAACAAGGAAGCGAGATTATTGACTCTGCGGATTGGTTTCCTGGTGGCCTCGGGTGATCGCCCCCCAATTGGAAGGTGGTTCTTAGAAGCTTGGAGTACCAATTACCCAAGCTTACGTTTAAAGCCAGACTCTCACTTTCAGAGCCCAGAAACTAGGACATGGCATGTCCATTTGGGAGTAGCGAAATAAGCCCTATTTGACAAAAGGACGAGGGCATTTAAGCGGCTCTGGCTGGATCGAATTGCCATGGATCCATGCAGGCTAAACTTCGACCGCAGCGGGAGAGTCCTCCAGACGCCTCCCATAAGCTGAGTGTTATCACAGGTTGAAAGATGATACGTCGAGGGGCGTATTGCGTTATAACTGATGAGACCACTTTGGATTGTGGGAACTTAACAGGAGAATAGAAATGAAGGGATCAGCAGTAAGAGTTTTGACGTTATCCGCTTTGTGCGCTAGCGTAATAGGGGCGACCTCGGTTGCGTCGGCAGCGGATTGGACTCAGCACTACGTGTATCGTCCGGCTGCTGTTCGATACCACTCTTCCGCGGTGAGAGTTGGCGGCGGATATCCCTCTAGGTACAGCCGATATGCTGGTCGGGCCTATGTGGCGCCTTATGGCCGCTATTACGGGACGGGATATGCACCCGTATACGGCGGCTACTATGCGCCTCCTGTGTACGGTCCAGTCTATTCGCCTTACTATGGGCCGGACGTCGTTCTGGGCCTAAGTTTTGGCGGAGGTTGGGGTTATCACGGATGGGGCGGACCGAGGGGCGGATATTTCGGCGGTCGCGGCGGCTATGGAGGCGGTCGTGGATTCGGCGGCGGTCGAGGCGGCAGAGTCGGTAGACGGTAATTTCCTTGCGAAGCAGTGCCCTCCGCTGGTTGGCACTGCTTCTTGGTTTTACCAAGACTCTTGGTCGATTGGTAAAATTTGCTTGAGCGAATTGGGCGCCTTTTTGAACGTCGTTCTCGATGCCTACCCTTGGCGTTCTAAGTTGCGTTCTTTGCGGATCGGCGATTGGCGAGCAACTGATCGGCTAAGACTCCCAGCAGGATCACCGCGCCCATTACGGCATAATTCAGCGAACTCGGGATTCCGAGGAGATTCACAAGATTTTGCAGGACCTGCAAGAGAATCGTTCCAAGTAGGATTCCCACAATGGAACCTTCGCCGCCACGAAGGCTGCATCCTCCAAGCACTGCCGCAGCGATGGCGTACAGTTCGTAGAAGTTGCCGTGCGAGGAAGGAGCTACCGAGTTTGTGTAGAACGCGATGAGAATCGCGGCGAACCCGGCAAAGAACCCGGAGAGAATATAGGTACTCGCGATGACGCGCTTCGTGTTAATGCCTGAAAATCGGGCCGCTTCCTCATTTCGGCCTACCGCGAATAAGTGTCTACCATAGACCGAACGGTGCAAGACGATCCACATGATCACACTTATAACAATCAAGAGAACGAACGTCATGGGGAAACCCCAGACGTTGCCAGTCACGAAATTCTGAAGAGCCTCAAATCCTTTGGCATCTTGAAATCCTTTGGTTTCGTCGCCTGCGATATACCGGGCCATTCCACGATAGAAGAGCAGTCCGCACAAAGTTACGATAAATGGCTGAAGTTTGACCCTGGTTATCAGGAAACCGTGAAATGTGCCCAGCAGGGAACCGAGGCCGATGATCGAAAGGACGGCAACTGGCCAGGGCCAGTACCGATTGTCAAGCCATCCAAGCGGCCACGGCCAGTCGTTTTCCTTGCGATTCAGCAGCATCGCGAGCAGGACCCCCAACAGCGCGAACATTGAGCCGACTGAAAGGTCAATGCCACCCGTAATGATAACAAGGCCGACTCCGATGCTAAAAATCCCGTACATCCCAATGAGGCGCGATGTGTTCTGGAGGTTTTCCACCCCCAAGAACTCGTGGCTTTTCATCGCGGTAGCTGCGCATACAACCACTAACAGGATGAAGATCCCGGTCTCTTTGCGTAAAAGTCCCTTCACGCTTCTTGCCCTTTCCCTACTGCCAACCTCATGATCCCTTCCTCGCTGCAATCGCGCCGGAGGAGTACACCGGTGATTGCACCCTCATGCATCACGGCAACCCTGTCGCTCACACCCAGTACCTCCTCCATGTCGCTGCTTACCATCAATATAGCCACTCCCTGAGAAGTTAGGCGTCGCATCAATTCATAAATCTCCGCCTTCGCACCCACGTCGACTCCACGCGTTGGTTCATCCATGATGAGGACTTTGGGATCTTGCATCATCCATTTACCGACGACGACCTTCTGCTGATTGCCACCACTGAGGGTAGACACAATTACATCCATATTGCCCGTCTTCACATTAAACGACTTCGATTGAGCGGTGGCAGCGGCAGTCTCCGACTTTCGGTCGATTAGGCCAGCCCGCGAGAATTTCTTTAGTCCTGGCAAGGTGATATTCGTTTTGACGCTCCACTCCACGATGAGGCCAACCTGTCTCCTATCTTCGGGTACGAGGCATATTCCGGACTGAATGGAATCGACGGGGCGCTCCTTGGCAATACTCGCTCCATCAAGTAACACATCCCCTTCCAACCGCGGGTCGGTACCAAAAATTGCCTGAACAGCTTCCGACCTGCCAGCCCCAACCAACCCGGCGAAACATAGAATCTCCCCTGCTTTGACCTCGAAGGACACCTTCTGATTGGGGTAACGGGATGTTCGCAGGTTTCGAACCACCAGCCGGTCGGCTCCGGCTACGTTCTCGCGAGCTGCGACACGATCAAGATCGCGCCCGACCATAAGGCGAACCATCGATTCGTGGGTGACTTCCTCCTTAGAGAGTTCACCGGCATTTTGACCATCGCGCATCGCAACCACTCGGTCGGCAATACCTTTGACCTCGCCGAGTCGGTGAGAAATATAGACGATGCCCACCCCCTTTGTCCTCAATTCCTGGACAATCTTGAGCAACTGCTCGGTCTCGGTAAAGGTGAGACTCGAAGTCGGTTCGTCCATTATCAGAACCCGAGCGTTTAAGGAGAGCGCTTTGGCGATCTCGACCATCTGTTTTTGCGCCAGGGAAAGATCTTGAAGAGAAGTATCCACGGATATTGGCAATCCGATTCTGGCGAGCAGGGCTGTTGCGTCAACGCGCATTTTTGCCCGATCCATTAAGCCAAATCGAGTCGGTTCGCGCCCAAGATAGATATTGCCCGCAACATCCAGGTTGTCGAGCGTATTCAGTTCTTGGTGAATCAGGGCGATGCCCAATTCGGTTGCTCGCGACACCGAGTCGATCGTCACCTGCCGGTCGTCGATCAGGATCTCGCCTTCATCGGGCCGGACAAGACCGCCAAGGATCTTCATCAAGGTCGATTTGCCAGCCCCGTTCTCACCGATAAGGGCGACTACTTCCCCTTCGTAGACCTTGAGAGACACGCCTCCGAGGGCAGTCACGCCGGGGTACCGCTTTACGGCGCCCCGGACTTCGACCAGTGGATCCATTTTATTTGGCTTTAAGCCTTGCCCGTCTCTTTCTTGAGGTTGTCCCAAAACGCATCGACAGTGTCCTTCGTGATGACGGTTGTGGGAACATATTTCAGCTTGTTTGAGGGAATATCCGACTTGTCGTTTCGCAAAGCCTTTGCAAGGAACTTGATGGATTGGTAACCAAATTCGAATGGCTGCTGAACGATCGTGGCGCTAATGGAACCTTCCTTCACACCGGCAAGCGTCTCGTCCTGCTCGTCGAAACAGACGATCTTGATCTTCCCAAGCTTGCCTGCATCCTTGACCGCGCTATAGATTGCGGGACCGTTGTAACTGTAGATGCCAACAAGGCAAACAACATCCGGATACTTGACAATGGTGTCGGACACATTGGCCTTCGCCCGCCCGCGGTCATTATCGTCGGTTCGAACATCGATGACAGAGATATTGGAGCCTTTCAGCGCATCTTCAATCCCGCCGATTCGCTCTTTGGAATTCGCCGCATCTTTCAGTCCAACAAAGAGCATGATCTTCCCGCCGCCTGGACAGGCCTTCTTGATCTCTTCGCCTGCCTGTTTGCCTGCATCCACGTTATTCGTCCCGATGTAGCAGACTCTGTCGCTAGTGGCAGCGTCGCTGTCGGTCGTGAAGATCATCGCCTTCTTTTCGGCCGCGTTGATCATGTCGACTTCGTTTGCAGGATCGCGGACACTAATCGCAATTCCCTGAGTGCCCTTTACAAGAAGGTCGTCCAAAGCTTCTTTCTGCTCTGCGGGGGTGCCATTTGGAAGGTCCCGAAAATCAACTTGAAGACTAGGATCTTCGCTGACGGCCTTGTCTATGCCCTTGTGGGCGATTGCCCAGAAATCAGATGTCCCGTTAGTCACAAACGCTAGCTTGAGGGGCTTCTTGTCGTTGCTTGGATTCGAGGCCGACGGCGCGGTTGAGCCGGTGGTTGCGCTTGTGTCGTCCTGCTTGCACCCAACCGCAAGTAAAGCAACGATTCCCGCAGCGAATAGTTGAAATGGAATTCTTCTCGTCATCATCCTGGACGCTCTCCTCGGCACAACTCTGGCCGGGCTAGATTGTACTATAGTGCGCCTCGTTAGGGGGTAGGGACGAGGGAAAGGAAAGAGAAGAGATTAGGCATTCGGAACTTTTGTGTCGTAAACTACGACTGAATATGTAGGCCATCTTCTTTTTGTGAGGTTCTGGAATGGAGATTTCGAATCGTTCGGTAGTGATGATTTGCGTAACTGCAGTTGTTGTTGCAGTCGTTTTGAGGAGAGGGCCAGCCGCGACGGTTCCAGTTCAGGACGCGGACACCCCTGGAACGCTCGCCGCGAGCGCTGCTCCAGCGCCTCAATCCCGAGAGCCGCTTGACTCGGACTTTCGCATGGTTGATACGAACATGCCGAAGACGGACGAGCAACCGATGGAAGCGAGAATTTCGCCTACAACCACGCCCCTCGCGGCAACTGCCGATCCAACGGACACCGCCGAGGAAGACGATCCGCTTGCAGGCGCTTATGAAGAGGAACAACCGGTCGGGCAGGGCTTGACGGCGCCGCGCGCCGCGCGTGAGAATTCTGCCGCTTGGGCATACGATGCCCCGAATGACCGCAACGGTGATTTCACAGATCGCGAGATGTTCGATCGAATGATGGGATTCATGGATGAAGATCAAAGGGCTGATTTTAGGGTCGTTTGGACTGCAATGAGCCCAGAAGAGCGCGATCAGTTCCTCAATCAGATGCGCGGCAACCAAAACGGCGGCAGATAGCAGCCAAGTCGGATGAGTTGGGTTCCTTTGTCGGGGCACACGTTGTCGCCAAAGGTCCTTTGCAGGAACCGGCAGGGCGGATTGGGAGCCTTAAAGACCTACCATCACTACCGAGGAGGTTTTGAAATGGAACTTAGCAATCGTGCATTTGGACTTCTCTTCGCAACGGGCATGCTCGCAATCGTGGCGGTGCCGACTGAGTCAGCAAGCTCTACTTTTGGGGAGATCCCACCGCCCACTAACGCCCAGATTTCGAGCGAAGCGGCAACACCAACAGGCGAAGGGCAAGCGACCCTCCGAATGGTAAGCGATACTCCGCAGCAGACCTTCGATTTGGGTCTTCAGTGTCCATCTCAGGGACAAAACAGGCCCAATACGGTTGCAAGAGCAGAGCCGCTGATTCGGCATACTCAACCGGCCCAACCGGAAGCAGTTCAGCCAGACCTACCAAGAGCGACACCGGATTTCTCTCCATCTGACAGCACTTCAAATTGGGCAGACGATCAGCCGGTCAGCCAGCCTTCGAACTACACCGATCGTCAAATCCTCGACACGTACTTGGGGGTTCTGAATGACAACGATCGCTCCGAGTTCCGGATGGTGTGGACGGGAATGACACAAGATGACCGTCAGGCTTTCATGTCTGATTTGACCGGTACATCGGGCGGCAATTAAGCGCGCACTTGAATTGGACTTCTATGGGGTGGTTTGTGCGAAACTGCCCCCAAAGAACCGCTTGTTCCGTTTTCGAGTCGTCACTACGAAGTCGTTGGACGTGTATTGCGAGCCAGGAGCAAGAGGCAAGTTCTCACGCCTTAAAGCAGTCGCTCTCCTCGGCATTTGCATCTCAATCTGGCCAAGGAACTGACGTTAAATGAGATTCGTCTTGGATGTAGACGAGGAGATTTTACGTGGCGAAATGAGCATCAAGGAGACGAATTCGATCAGTGCGCTTTCAGTCGCTCATCCCCTTGCCGACTTTGTCGACCAAGAGATCGTTAAATGGCCAGCCATTAGGGAAGCGCTGCTTAAGTTCGCTCACCCGGAGGATGTTCACGATTTGAGGGTGTCGCTTAGGCGAGTGCGGACGGTCGCTCGAAGCCTTGCCGACAATTCCCAAACCCCATTAGCCGACATCGATTTTGCGCTCCATGAACTGTTTCACATCTTGGGCGAAGTGAGAGACTTGGATATTGCGATCTCTAAGATCTGCGACATCGGATTGAAGCCTCGCATGGCGATACAAGGCGAGTTGCTAAGGATGAGGATGGTGGCGGTAAGCAACATGCAGTCTGTTCTTGCCAAGCACTGCGTTTTGGACGACATTGGCAGATTGCACGATGCGATGGTCCTTGCAAACGCCACCCAAGACGCAGCAGTAAGCAAAACGGAGATTATCCGCTTTCGACGAAAGGCCATCAAGAGTTTCAATTCCGTTGAGAAAAAACCAGACTTGATCGAGATGCACCGGCTCAGGCGGCGAGTCAAGCGGATGCGGTACGCAGTAGAATTCAACGAGCGGCTTTGTGGAGGTGACGGTGTTTATGTGCGCCGACTCGTGAAACTGCAGGATCACCTTGGTGGATTGATGGATGCGGTTTCAACGAAGCGATTGTTAGCAAAGATGGAATTTGCCCATGAACAAGCTTCGGAAGAGCGTAAGTTAATACTGACTCAGTTGAATAAATCAATCGTACTTGATCAGCGTGCGATTCTGCGCCTGAAGAACCGACTCTCAGGTTCTCCATGGAAGCGCTTAAAGGAGAACATGGAAAATTGCGGCGCACTTGGGACGCATTTGATCGCTCAACAGCCCTCCGTCGATTTAGATCCGGCTGCTTAATTGGGTGGTAGCCATAGCCAAGTGGAGCACAGGCGGTCAAGAGTACATCGGGCCGTTAGAGGCCAGACCTTTGTTTGAAAGTGTGATTATTACTCTGAGAGTTCGGTTGGTTTTGGCGTGTCGAATGCAGGGTAAACAGGAAAACACCTGCAAGGGACCCTTCAGTCTTATCGCAGGGGAACGCAAGGCGTTCTGTGATAACGAATCAAATGAAATACCTACTTTCAGTCCTCGCCGCGCTCATGACACTCGGTATCGGAGCGAAATCTCAAGCACAAGGCGATCTAAACTACATCGTGAACGGTGGGTTTGAAAAGGGCCTAAACGGCTGGACGGCGGAAGGAAGCGTTGGCGTCGAAACAAGCGCTCCACTTGCTGGAACGTCCTCCCTCCGTATTGGGCCAGGTCGAGGGGCAGTGCGACAAAAATATACGATCCCTGGACTCCGTATCGTCGAATTCGGCGCGACTGCCCGTCTCAGCGCAATTGATATACCGGCCATTATCAGGGTGCGCTGCTTTGACGCAAGGCACCGACTTGTGATGGACTTGACCCAGGGTTTCGATCCCAAGAAGGGAACAGAGCCAAAGGGCGCGAGCACCGGGATCTACTTCAAGACCCAAGCTTTTACGACTAGCATCGAAGTGAGTATTGAAAAGAACACGGATCGGCCCGGGACAGTGATCGTCGATTCCGTTGAGTTACATGACTACGATATTGATCGGAAAGATCACACCCCGGAGTGCGATGTCGACCAGTATATGAAGCCGATTTGGCAGGGAAAAACCGTTCATAACGAAACAGTCCTTTTGCTCTCAACGAAGGGAGGGCTCGCATCGGGTTCGCTTTTGTATCAGCCCACGCATATCGTGTCGGTGCATGACAGCACTCTTCACAGGGAGTTTAAAGAGGGAACTGACTTCGTTCTCGATGGGAAGACGATTTCTTCCATCTCGGGTTCGACCATTCCTTCTATGAAGGACTCTGACTTTCCAAAGGGCGAGTATCCCTGGCTGAGTGTCGCAGGAAAGCACATTGTTGTCACTTACGAACACGATGACCAGTGGCGCGGGCCCGTTCCAGGCTACGAAGGGCGGCAACTACCGCATACGATGGAGAGGCTTTTAGGCATAAAGCCGCTCACGATTGTTGCACTGGGTGATAGCATCACGCTCGGTATCAATGTTTCCGGGTACCGAATGGAACCGCCCTATATGCCGACCTGGGCCGAGTTATTTGCACAAGCGATCGGAGAAAGGTACAAAAATAGAAACATAAAGTTATACAATGCCGGGTTGGGTGGGATGACCGCGCAATGGGGTGCCGATAATGCTCAGAGCGCGGTGGCTTCTTTGAATCCTGATCTCGTCCTTATTGCGTTCGGAATGAACGATTTTTGGTCGGTTGAGCCGGAGGCATTTCGTAAAAGCATTGAATCGACGATCGAGACTATTCGCTCAAAGCGGCCAAAAGTCGAATTCATTCTGATCTCATCGATCCGTTTTGATCCTGCCTATACGAAGGAGGCCACTTATGTCGTGCATCTGACTTCCTATGCGCACGAATTGCGATCGCTTGTGCGGACGGGCGTTCGGTTGCTTGATATGACCGAACTTACGGATTATCTCTACAAAGCAAAAGCGGCGAAAGACTTGATGTCCGATCCTATGCATCCGGATGATTTTCTTGCTCGATGGTATGCCCAGGGACTTGTTGCCATGCTCGACAACCCGGACAGGCATTGAGGGACGATGTGGAATTGGAAACTTCGATTTCCGAAACTCCGAGCGGTACGAAGATCAAGTTGGTTCTGCAATTGTCGTTGGCGGCTGCCATTGCGGTTGGCTTTGTTGCCTACATGAGAGTCGAAACGACAAGGATCTTTCCTGTCTACTGCGCGTTGGTCAGCTTCGCGACGCCTAAGAGGTTTGTTTGGCTCACTTTGGCAGTGTGGACTTTCATACTGACGATTTGGACCGGTGTCTCACTCAATCGACTGATGCATGGCGGCGACATTTTCCCTAAGGCCCTTTTCCTACTTGGCCTGGCTACTAGCCTATTGGGCTTTGCTTCGTGGCTGTCTTATCGCCGATACGAAAGATGCGGCTAGCCCGAGTCGGCGCATTCGGCAGCATGGCCATCGCATTTGCAGGAGGTGCTATGACGCTTGGCCATCCCCGCCGTTATTGAGGCGAGGAGGGAAACGGACTCCGAATTGTGAACGGGCTAGCGCACAAGGACGGCGTTTGCCTGGTCTCTCAACCTCTTGAACTCATCGACGTATTCTTTGGATGGAGCAGCGGGCGCACTGCCAACGGCGCCATTCAGCCCGGAGAGTATCGCCGAAATGTAGCGCAAACTTCCAACGTCTTTCTGACTATCACCCATAATCGTCCGAAGCCGTTTTTTCTTTGCAAAGGACAAATCCTTCTTCTTTTGGAGGCGCTGAATTCGCTCCACACTGGCTTGAATGACTTGGATTTCGTCGGAAATTGCGAGTTCAAATGCAAACTGCTTGCGAAGGTCGATGTCCGTTGCGTTGACTCGCGGATCTCGGACGACTGTCAGCGGTTGAGAATAAGAGTGGCCGTTTACCGTCATCGTAACGTTGTACGTCCCAGGTGGAACCATTGGGCCTCCTTCATTTCGATAGCGAAGGTCCCATACAAAGCGATGAGATCCGGTTGTCGCGGCGGGAGGCTGTTTTGGATGTACCCAGTACGCTGGAATATCCAACTGCTTGAGGTCGTACGACTCGGGCTTATCGGTGCTTGCAATCCGTCGGATGAACCTACCTTTGGAATCGCTGATGTTAAAGACAACCGGCGAAGAGGGACCAGATACCGCATAGTCCAGATTCGCACCCAATGCGGGGTTCGCGCCTTGGGGCTCTTCAGGCGGGAAGGGAGTGCCCTCATCAAACATCCCGAAACCGAATGTTCCGGCACGTTGAAATAGAATGGCCGGCGAGGGCTTGAATAACCGGACGGAAGATCTAGTCAACGGCTGGGTTAGCTGCCGAAGCGGAGCAACGTCATCGAGAGCCCAAATAGCACGGCCATGCGTACCTACAACAACGTCATCGCCGCCGAATACGATGTCACGAATCGAAGCGGCGGGGAGATTGTACTGAAGGGAATACCAGTGTTCACCATCATCCAGGGAAACAAACATGCCGCGGTCGGATCCCGCATAGAGAAGGCCCTTCCTCTTGGGATCCTCTTTGACTACGTTTAGCCACTGGTCTCGGGGAATGCCATGAGTGATAAGGGTCCAGTGCTTTCCCGCGTCCTTTGTCCGATAAATGTAGGGATGGTTGTCATCAAGCCGATGGCGGTCGATTGCGGCATACGCCGTGTTTGCGTCGAAGTGCGATGCGTCAATGATTCCGACTTTGCTCCAGGGTGTCAAGGCGCTTGGAGTGACGTTCTTCCAATGGACGCCCTCATCACGAGTAAGCCAGATAAGACCATCGTCCGTGCCGGCCCATATCTCGTGGGCCTTAACAGGGGAGGGTGAGATCCAATAAACGACGCCTTTACGCGGCTTTCCATCATTGTCGGCGACAGTGGTCGGATCCAGGTTCTTTGGAACCGTCGTGGTCGTTCGGGTGAGATCTGGGCTGATGATTTTCCACGATGCGCCACCGTTAGATGTCCGGAAGATCTGTTGATGGCTTAAGTAAAAGACGTGAGGATCGATAGGTGAAACCACGATCGGCATTGTCCATGTACTGCGCCAATCCGTTTCAGGTCTTAAGATTGTGGGATCAAGATTCTGCTCCCAAGCGATGTCAATCCGCTCCCTTCCACCGTTATTACCATAGAGCAGACCAGGGTGAAGGGGGTCGGGAGCGATCGTGCCAGATTCGCCCCCTACATCGATAGGTCTCGCATCCATAGAACTGATCCCGGTATGGATGGTTCGACTGGGTACCGCCATTGCTCCAGAATCCTGTTGAGCGCCATAAATCCAATAGGGAAAACGGTTGTCGGTGATTACGTGATAAAACTGGCCAGTCGGTTGGTTGTACCAGGAACTCCAAGTCTTGGCGCCGTCGACGCTTACCACAACTCCCTGGTCGCTGCCCAGTATCATCCGCTTGGGATCATCCGGCGCGATCCACATCGTGTGGTAGTCATCCCCGCCTGGAGCCCCTTTCACCGGGGTGAACGTCTTGCCCGCATCGGTAGAAAGGTAAGTCGATGTATTCATCGCATACACGGCATCGGGATTCTTGGGATCGGCAGCAAGCTCGGAGAAGTACCACCCCCTTCCCCAGATCCTGGACTCTCCATCGGTATGGGTCCATGTGGCCCCACCATCGTCCGATCGGTATGCTCCGCCCTTCTTGGGTTCGGTTGTGTCCACCATGGCATAAATTCGACTAGGATTGGCGGGAGAGACGGCGATGCCGACACGTCCTACGAACGCTGGAAACCCATGTCCAGTGATGTGGACCCAAGTTTGGCCCCCGTCTGTCGACTTGTATAGTCCGCTGCCCGGGCCATTACTGGGAGGATAGATGTTCCATGGCGGACGCCTGGTTTGCCACATACAGGCGAAAATGACGTTCGAGTCACTAGGGTCCATAGCGAGGTTGATGGCCCCGGTGTCCTGGTTTTTGTAGAGCGACTTGATCCAGGTCTTACCGCCGTCGGTCGACTTAAAAACTCCCCGTTCTGTGTTCGGGCCGTATTGGTGTCCCATTGCAGCCACATAGACCGTATTGGCATCCTTGGGATCGACGAGTATTCTGCCGATTTGGCGTGAATCTGTCAAGCCGATGGAGGCCCAGGTCTTTCCCGCATCCGTCGACTTATACATTCCTGAACCTTGTTGAATGTCTGAGCGCATGTCGGCTTCGCCGGTGCCGACATAGATGACGTTTGGATCGCTGGAAGCTACCGCGATTGCACCGATCGAGGCAACGCTTATTCCATCGAAAATCGGCGTCCATGTTCGGCCTGCGTTTTCGGACTCCCATACTCCACCTCCTACCGCCCCAAAGTAAAACTTTTCGGGTTGACCGGGAACGCCTGCGACCGCAATGGCACGTCCGCCTCGGAATGGACCGATGAGTCGCCAGTGTAGATCACCGATTGGGGAACCATCAAAGGCTAAAGTAGATGAAGAAGCAATCCCCCAGACGAGGATTGTCGTGGCAAAAGCACCGAGAGAATCGCGAAACCGCATAAACACGCATAAGAGTCTAACGCAAGTCCCTCCATAGATGGTGAATGGCGTCGGTTTCGTTGATCACGGGGTTTAGAGACGGTGGATTTGGGTCATGTTAAGAGCCATATATAAGATAGGTGTTATGGGTGGAGTTACGGCTTTCATATAAAGATCAGATGGCGTAAAATAGATGCAGAAGGCGTGCGATAGTCATGATTGAATCGTACGGGCTAATTATTGGAGGAGATAATCGATGAGTACCGTAGTACACGTGGCCTTGGTGCCAAGAGGCGTTAATGTCGATATCGCGGAAGTTACCAGTGTAGCGGCGGCCCTTTCGATTCAAGTTGCGCGCGATTTCCGACCGATCTGGGGTATCTCGGCAACGGTTTCGGCATTTACTGACCCAAGCCAGGTTCCAGTCGGCTTTTGGCCGATATACATCGAAGACCCTTCAAATTTGCCACAGGGAGCAGGAGGAGTGCACCTCGATAACTCGAATCAGCCTTACTCGCTCATCGAGACCGGCGATCACTGGTCGCTAGATGCCAGTCATGAGTGTCTGGAAATGCTCGTCGATCCAACCGGGAACAAAACGCAGGCAGCGGAGCTTTTAGCCCAAGCCGTACTGCCGGGGCACACAGCATCGCAAGTCGAATATGTGGTGGAGGTCTGTGACCCGGTTGAAGATGCCCAGTATGCGTATCAAATCAATGGAGTGCTCGTTTCAGACTTTTTTACTCCCTCGTTCTACGATCCGGTCGCCACTCAGGGAACTCGGTACGACTTCACTGGGGCGCTTACCAAACCCTTGCAGGTTCTGACCAACGGATACATCTCCTATCTTGACCCGGCGTCGGGAAACACGTATCAGTACCGGAATTTCATCGGACCGAATGGCCAATTGGATCCTGAGATTCTGAATCTCAGCGCCAATGCTCAATTCAACGACGTACTCGCCAAAGAAGCTCTGCGTCCGGCGATCGATCGAGTGACTTGTCCTCCCGACTTTCGAGCCAGCCTCACGGATTCGCAGCGCATGTCCCTAAGTTCAAGGCGCGACGAGGTGCAAAAAGCGGCAAAGTTTCGCTCTGACAGGCATAACGTCGAGATCCTGGCAGCGCTAGGTAAGTCCTGAAACTCGGTAATGATCAAGTTGCGCTAGGGGTGAAAGAGGATTGCAGAGTGCTCGAAGTGAGCTATCCAGTCGATGTACCATAATCGGTGGATGCGGCGGCTTGGATTGATCGGGGGAACTAGCTGGTTTTCAACGCAAGAATACTATCGACAGCTTAATTCGCTGGTAAACGAGCGTTTAGGGGGTTTGAACTCGTGCGAGTGTGTGATTGACTCTCTCAATTTCGCGCTGGTTGCATCGAATATCAACGCGAATCGGTTTACAGAAAATGAGTCGCTGGTCTTGTCCGCTGGCTACCGACTTCTAGGCGCCCGATGCGAAGCCGTCATGATATGCAGCAACACTCTGCATCAGTTTGCCCCGGCGCTGATCGCAAATGTGAAATTGCCAGTACTTGAAATTCCCGTCGCAGTGACCCAAGCGGTTGTCGCGACTGGACTGAAGCGCGTGGCAATTCTAGGCACAGAGTCGACTATGAAGGGTAGTTTTCTCTCCCGGCCGCTGGAAGAACAGGGCATCCGATGCATGGTTCCTAATGTCGAGGACCGAGCTTTTATACATAACTCGATCTTTAACGAACTGACCAAAGGGGTATTTAGAGAGGAGACGCGGGACGCGTATGTTACCGTCGCACAACGTCTGATCGATGCAGGCGCCGAAGGTATTGTGCTCGCGTGCACCGAGATTCCAATGCTCATCAGTTCCAGCGATCTGAGCGTCCCTGTTTTCGATACAACCGCGATCCATGTGCGCTCGGCGGTAACGTTTGCATTGGATTCTTGAGCCCCGTCTTGAGCTAAGCGTGTCGTTTTGGCAAGAAGACCAAGGCCTTGTTATTCGGTTCAAACCAAGCTAGGTTGCTTGCTCAGGCGCCGTCAAGCCTCGGCGCTACTATCCGAATGCGTTAAACAGCTAGCTTCTCGGTAGATTCAATAGCCCGCATCTTCCGCGCAGTTTAGAAATGAACTAACCTGTATTCGCAAACGTCAAGGGTACGAATATGGCTCGTGAGATTGGTGCATTTAAGGAACGAATCGTAGGTTGGCTGTTGGTCCTCGGGTTGATCATCACGGTCATCTCTGGCATTTTGCTTTGGATGTTTTCCGTTGCGGGCATTTACGGAGGTACCTATACGCGTACTCCGATCACCAATCAGATTACGGATCCGGGAGCCTTGAACCTCGCTCCCCTAGCTATTCTGGGGATCGCTATCGGCGTTTTGATGATGTTCGGCGGCGTTGGATACGGCTTTTGGGCGATGGCGAATGAAAAAAAGGGACCGCGGCGGACGGTTTCTAACTTTCGGGTGCTCGCAAGATACTGCTACGACCACTCGATGCAGTTGATTACGGCCGAATGGGATATCGATGTCGCAGACCGGCCCAAATTCTATGTGCGGGGCGCGTTTGAAGACGGTCAAGTTGGGGAATTCGAAACGAGCCTCGAAGTTTATCATCAGGCTGGCGAAGGTATGACAGGCGATGCTGAACTGCAGGGCAGGTGGCTCGGTCGCTTTGCCCCCTACATTGGTGTGAATGCTGGGCAGTTGCCGCACTGACACGATGCGAAGGAACGCCTCGGATGCAATCCAAGCAGTCTTGCTGACTGGCTTGTTCTCAGCTTTCCTTAAACGCTTTAATGCTCTATCCCACAAACGCTCTGGTATTAGGACAGTTCAAACATCTATAATTGGTGACCCATGCAAGACGCCGCAGAGATTTGGAAACAGGCGCTTCCCTCAATTATGCAAGGCGTGACGGGGCGCGGAGTATGGGCAGCTCTCAATGCTGTAAAGCCGATTGCGTTTGAAGAGGACCTGTTGGTGGTCGGCATTCCCCACAGCGACAGCGAATTGGCGGGCCATCTTAGGCTGCCTGCCACGAAGCGGATGATGGAGATTGTGGTCTCCAAGATATTGGGCAAGCCCACTCAGGTTCGCCTGATCGATGGAATTCGAGAGTCGGATTACGAGCTCGCCAAGCGGCGAGACGCGGAACGACGGCGGCTTCAGGAAGCCGAGATGACCAAGATGCGAGCCGAACTGGCTGCAAAGTCGTCTTGGGAGACGGTTTACGAGCAATTGAGTCGAAGATACGCTGCCGTTACGAACAAGTCGCTGCCTCAAAACCGCGCCAGATTCTATGAAGAAGCGGTCGCTCTCATTGCTGACACGAGACGCGATCAAGAGAATTTCGATGATCTTGGCGAGAGAAACTTCGCTCGATGCTTGGAGCGCTTGGCTCAGTATTCGGAAGTTCCCGGCACCTTAGTGGCGGCGGATGTGCTTCGAAGAGCCGGCGAGTTGTAAGTTGCCGGAAGTCATCGTCCTTGGCTCCGGCACGAGTAACGGAGTGCCAACGTTGGGCGTAACCTATCCGCCGGCCTTCCTTGCGAATCCGAAGAACCATAGGATGCGAGCATCGATTATGTTCGTAGGGCCGACCGGCAACTTGTTGGTCGATTGTCCGCCCGAGATGAGGCTTCAAGTTACCGGCCTGGGGATTACAGAAATTGAAGCGGTGGTTATTACTCACACTCACGCCGACCACATCATGGGAATGGACGACCTGCGTTCGCTGTGTCTGAAGACTGGCCTACCGGTGACCGTCTACACTCTAAAGCACCACGAGGCAGATATCAAGCGGGTGTTTGAATATGCGTTCAAAGAATTCCCGCCAGGGATCTTGGTCCCGCGATTCGACCTTAGGCCGATGCCAGATTTGCTCGAAGTAGGAGGGATGCATGTCCAATCGTTTGTGGTCGACCATGGTCCTTCAAAGGTCATTGGGTTGCGAGTAAATGATTTTGCCTATATTACCGATGTAAGCTACATTCCACCCGATGCGAGGAGAAAACTGGATGGACTTGAAGTCCTAATCCTTGACGCAGTGCGTTACGCGCCTCATCCGAATCACTATCACATGGCCAAAGCGATTGAAGTTGCCCACGAAATTGGGGCGCGAAGAACCTATTTCACGCACCTGTGCGACGATTACGATCACGACTTAGTCAACTTGACGCTTCCTGAAACGATGGAACTGGCGTATGACGGACTGCGGTTTTCGATCTAGACGCGCCATTCACTAGGTCCAAGACTGGGCCGGATGGCCATAAAGAGACCTATAGGTGAGACATTGTGTCACAGATTATGTCCCTCAAGCTAATAATATCTATTGCGCGGTTTACCGCATGTCCGTGAAAAGACGAAATTTAAGTACAGAAGATGTGTAAAACTCAAGGAGCGTGCGGCTCGTGAAATGTCAGAACGTTAGCCTCAGTAAAATGCTGCTTTCTCCCGAAACCCTAAAAACGACGTGGGAAGATTTCTCCGTCTATAAGAAACCGCTCGCAAGGGCGGATTTGATCCAGCACTACGCCTATTTAGTAAAAGTGACGGCTGGGCGATTGTTTGCGGTGCCTCCAGTTGGGTCAGACAAAGAGGACCTAATAAGTGCGGGAGTGATCGGGCTTATAAAGGCGGTTGATCACTACGATCCAACCCGTGACGTTAAATTTGAGACGTACGCGATCGCGCTGATCCGCGGCTCCATTTTGGAAATGGTGCGCCACGAGGACTGGGTGCCCAGATCGATCCGAGAAAAAATGCGGGCGCTTGAGCGAACCATGACGGCAATGGAGCACGAACTTGGGCGAACTCCGTCGGATGTCGAAGTCTCAGATCGGATGGGAATTCCACTCAAAGAAGTGTCGGAGCTAGTTGTTCGCACAACCCGGACGATGGTGCATAGTCTTGACGAGGTCATAGGCAGCGGCGCAAGCGACGGCCCCAAGCTGATCGACCTTGTTGTCGATGAGGGCACCGATACGGGACGAGAGGTAGAAGCTCGGGAAATTCGACGCATTCTTGTTCAGTGTATTGAGTGCTTGCCTGAGCGAGAGAAGCTTGTAGTTTCGCTTTATTACCATCGAGGCCTCACGTTTCGAGAAATTGGATCCGTGCTTGGAGTGAGCGAACCACGCGCCTACCATCTCCACACGCAAGCAATGACTCGTCTGCGCACCGCGATGAAAGAGCAGGGCATCACGCAGCCATGCTGACCGGTGAAGTAACCTACCAGTCGTTTTGAGAACATTCTCCTTGAACAGATCTTTGATCGGTTTTGTGGTCGGATTCTCCGGCTTCGTAGTTATTGGCTGCCATTCGTCCGGGCCAAGCGTTGGGTCCTCGGACGGTATCCAGAGCGGAGTTGCCGCAACCGTAAACGGGGAATCGATATCGCTGCCAGAATTTAGCGAGCACACCGGGCTGAAGCAGTCGGCCCAAATTCTGACCTCCCAGGGGGCCACACAGACCCAGGTAATCGGAAATTTCGGGTTGCAGTCGCTCCAAGAACTTATCGACCAGAAGGTTTTGCTTCAAATGGCCAAGGAGCAGGACTTGCTGCCAACCGACGCCGAGATCGATGACGAAATTAAACTACAGACGGAAATCAGGCCGGATTACGTGGACCTCCTCGTCGATCAGGGGTGGACAACTGCAATGGTCCGAAACGAATTGAAAGTCGGTTTGGCACGCCAACACCTGATTATGAAAGGGATTACGGTTAGCTCAGGTGAAATCGATGACTATGTGAAACAGCATCCGGAAAAATTCGGTGACCCTGCTCTTGCGAACATCTACTTTATCCAAGCTTCTACGGCCGCCAAGAGGGCCGAAGTCGACAAGCAATTGGCACAAGGAAAAGTTTTCTCTGTTGTCGCAAGTCAGCTAAGCGAAGAGCCGCACGCAAAGACGACGGGTGGTCTTTTCTCTACCAAAGAAATTGCAAAGATGCCGACGCAGATTCAGCAGATTGTCAACCGAACGCATGCAAAGCAAGCTTCCGATTGGATTGCATCGGGCAGAACTTCATTCAAGTTCTTTGTAGATAGTAAGGTGCCAGCCAAGCCAAGACCAGTTTCCGCCGCCCAGAAAGAGCTCGTTCGCCGCCTGATTGCCATGAAAAAAGGCGAGATTAAGAACAACTTTACGAAGATGTTCTATGACAAGCTCAAAGCGTCGAAGGTCGAAGTATCGGTACCCTATCTTCAAAATCAATGGAAGAAAACGTGGGATCAACTCTCCGACCCGACAACAATAAAGCAAGTGGGAGCCGTATCCGGCTCACCGACTGCTAGGCCGCGATAGCCGACCGGCTCTTTAGGGCTTCTGCCAACATTTGACAGTGTTCTTGGGTGAATTCGTCAGTCTCAACGAACTCTTGCAAATCTTCGGGGAGGGTATGGAAATGGGGCTCGCACCACATGCCGAAGGGCTCTTTGTCACTGTCCAGCTTGGCCAAAGTAAGTCGCAATCGGCTTTTGTCGCTTGACCAAGCTAGACCATGAGTGATGAGGTTGGGAATGGACGTGTAAACGCCGACTACGCGTGACTTGCCTTTTTGATCGAGTTGCTCTGAGACCCAATATAGTTTTCTAAACATCTTCGTTTATTAAAAGTGGCTTCGTTGCCTAAGCTCCTGTTGAAATCTGACTCGTTAAGATTACCAGGCTTTGGTCAAATCAAAAAGTCAGGCATTTGTGTAATAGGTCAAGCGGTCCATGCGAACGGTTCGCTATCGGTCAAAATGCGGGCACTTCGGTCATAAGCCTCAAGCAAATACTCAGGAAGCGTGAAGACTGATTGATGGTATCGGGGCGTGTAATAGCGGTTCTTGACACCACGCTCGGCAAATCGGCGGGCGATTTCGTCCACGCTTAGACCAAGCGGGTCATATGTTTTACTTGCCAACACAAATCCCCAGGGCTGAAAGAATGTCGAGACGATTCCATAGTAGCCCGCAACATAAGCAAACGTGTCCTTCATGCTGTCCAGAGTCTTGATACAGGACACCATGCATTCAGGATAGTTCTCGTTGGCGCTTCCCGCTTGCATCGCGAAGACCCCGTCATCGCTCATAGCATCTGCGCATATCTGAAAATACTCCTTGGTAAAGAGGAACTGAGCCGGCCCATCTTCGTGGGGATTGGGAAGATCGCTCAGTACGACATCAAAGCCCGCTCCCTTGTGTTCAACCATCCACTGTCGAGCGTCGGTGTGTAAGAGGGTTGTTCTCGGGTCGTCAAATGCGCCTTGGTGCCACTCCGGCATGTGGACCTTCACCATGTCGACCAGCTCTTCGTCGATGTCGACCATCGTTGCCTCTTTGACCGAATTGTGCTTGAGCGCCTCTCGCAGGGTGGCGCCCTCACCACCCCCGCAAACCAGGACCTTCTGGGGATTGGGGTGCAAGGTCATTGCCGGCTGGCTCATGCATTCGTGGAAGATATACTCGTCCATTAAAGACGTTTGGATGTTGTAGTCCAGAAACAGCGACTTACCAAATCGGGGAACGTCGCAGATTTGATAGGTCTGGTATTTCGTTTGGCCTTCGAGAATCATTTTCTCGACTCGATAGTGCCAAATAGCGGCCGAGGTGTGAGTCTCGGCAATGAACATTCCGGTGGCGTTTGACATTGGGGTTTGGGGGATTGTTTAAGGAGTCTAAGGGGGTTAGGTTCTGGAACTGGGAATAAGATCAGGTTTCTGAGGTTGAGGCGACTTCGCCTCAACTTGCAACCACTCATTTCAATGATTCGCGACGACTACTAATAGCCCGGGGGGACCATTAACGTGGCCCGCAGATCCCAGACGCTACCGATGAGCGCCATCCTTAGAGCGTCATCGATCAACGTCGTGCTGCAACCCTCGTCGTACGACGAGGAATTTGATGCGCTCAGGTTGGAATCGATCTCTTAGGACATCTACCGCTTTGTGGACGAGCACTGTGCCTCCGCAGTAGAACAAGTCGATAGCGGCATATCGATGCTCCGGCCATGTGTGGATCGTATAATGCGATTCCTGAATGATGACCGCGCCACTGACGCCGTAGGGCTTGAATTCGTGGAAAGACTGTTCGACGACTGTCGCTTTGCTTGCATCGGCGGCGTCCCTCATTGCCTTGGCTACAAAAGCTTCTGCTTCGAGGTTCTTGCCGTCGCAGCCATACATTTCGATAAGCAGATGAGAACCGAGTGAAGGGCATTCGTCAGGCCGGAAGGGAAGGCCTTCTTCGTCCTTGCCTAGCCAATCGCTAAACGCCTCGGGATCGGCCGCCGGAATAAGCGTCCAGCCTGCTTCATTTTCGATCCTGGGAGGCGCCGAGACGGTCAAGGGTGACCGGTCTCGAATGCCGAATAATCTTTTGATCCATGACAGCTTCGCCTCGGTAGGTGAAGGTACTGCGAGGGCACCAAAGACAAGAGAGCTAACAAGGATAAAAGGGTTTGCCAATCACATAGACCTCACGTTTGACGTGCGCAGACACAAGATAGCTCTTGCGCGAGAAACCCGACGAAATACTTGTTGTTCGGAGGAGTTATAGGCAGCGCGTCTCTGCGGCGCATTTGCGTCGAGAGGGGCCTTTCCCGGGCGGTTCAGGCCGCACCCATCGAAATTCTCAATCCTATACATCGTTTCCGCTACAACTAAGAGGTTCTCTCCTAGGGCAGTTATTCTCTGCCATAGCCACACCACGGTAATCCGTGACGCACGGGGGATGATACCAGACAGGCGACTCCATGTCAATTCAAAATGTCCAATCTGCCATCAGCAAGCCTCACAATTCTGTCCGCTTCATCCAACATGGAGGGATCATGGGTCACCATAACCAAAGATCCGCCGGATCTCATGTTATTCAGCAGTCGTACGACCCCTAGTCCATTCTTATGATCGAGGGCAGCAGTCGGCTCATCGGCAAAAATCACCTTGGGCGAGCCAAGGAGTGCACGAGCGACGCAAACCCGTTGCCGTTCTCCCCCGCTCAGTTCGTGTGGATGACGATGCGTCTTATGGTCGAGCCCTAACCGTTCCAACAGGTCGAGAGCCTCGTCGACCCTCGATTCGTTGGGTTTGGATACCAGGACGTTCTCAAGCGACGTGAGGTAACCCAGCAGATAGGGTTGCTGAAAGACAAACCCAAATTCACGAATTCGAAGGCGGCTACGCTCTTCATCCCCCAAACGGGTCAAGCTTGAACCGTTGTACATGACGTCGCCACTCGTTGGAATTTTGAGCCCACTCAAAAGGTATAGGAGGGAGGACTTGCCTGATCCCGAGGGTCCTAGTATTCCGAGAAACTCATTCGCTTTGACCTCGATGTCGATTTCTTGACATGCGTAAACGGTGCGGCCTTGGTCCAGGTACGCAAGCGAGGCGGCTTGGGCAGTTATCAAACGAGCCTCCGTTCGACCACCCCAACCGGATCGAACTTTCGAAACCGGAGGACAACCGTAAAGGTCGCGACGACCAAAATCGCAAAGGGAATTGGAATCGTGTACGCATATGCCTGTGCGTCGAACACATCGAGGGAGTAGGCCTTCGGTGCCATCAGAACGGCGCTAGCCAGGTTAAGCAGCCCATAAGTCAGCACGAGCCCCAAGAACCAGCCTAACGCAATGACCGAGACCGATTCGAGGAGCACACGCTTCAAGAGCTGGTTCTTGGTATAGCCAATGGCCTGTAGGAGCCCAAACTCCACCAACCTCTGAGATTGATAGATGTTCATGAGCATCCCCATCATAAACGTGATCACGATCGCCAGTGCGCTGATCACGACGTTCAGAATCAGGTACAGCGTCGCGAACATCTCACGAGTGCTTTTCTCAATTTGGAAATAAGCAAAAACCAGAGGACGTTGGCCCTTGAATTTGTTCACCGTCCAATGGTCCAGCTTGTTTTGATCGGTTGAATTCCGAGCGAAGATCAGGGCGTCGTCGACAGGTGGGAAGTAGTTGTCGCGCTGAAATTCAACCGAATTGATCATGAACCAACGATCTGTTTCGGCGATACCGACGACTTTCACCGGTGTCGGCGCATAGTTTTCGATGTCATCCGGCTTAAGAATGACCGAACCTAACCTCAAGCTCAAGTTCTTGGCAACCGGCCTGCTTATGATCGCTTCAGGCGCGCCCGGATTGGGATACCGGCCTTCAATTTCGTGGGCGCCCTGTCGAGTGACGTAGTACCTCATGTCGCTCTGGGTGAGCCCGAGCATGATAAATGGCCATTTGCCCACGATGCTTCGTACGAGCGAACTGCTCGCTCGACAGATGATGATCCGTTCGATCGGCACCGGCGTTTGCTTCTTGATCGTGGCGACAAGTTGGGGTAGTAGGCTTGGGTCTCCTCGCGGAGTAATTCCGGTTTCCTCCTTCGCATATCGGTATACGGTGCGAATGGAGTACGGGATGGAGTCGATCATAGCGATGATTCCCGACACCAGCATGACCGCCAAGACAATAACTGCCGTCAACGGGATTGTCTTGCCTGCATTTCGAATCAGATAAGTAGAAGGAGCTAGAGGTCGCAGGATACGCCTTGGACGCTTTGGGCGTAGATCTTCACGGGATATTTTCGGGCTACCTGATTGAGGGTGATCAGTCCCGTCGGTATCGGATAAAGATTTCATTGCCTATTGCGTGATTTTCAACGAGGCTGTACTGCTGCAGATTCCCCCGTGAGAGAGGCTCGCCGTCCGCATACGTTGGAACGTCACGACCTAGCCTTACCTTTGGAGCGATTGTCACAAACAACTCGTCGATCAAATTCGCTGCCAGCAATTGTGCATTCAATTCACTGCCACCTAATACTAAAAGCCTTTGAATGCCAAGTTTGTTCCTAAAACAATCGAACACAGGCGCAAATTCCACCCTCTGAGTTCCAGACCGAATGACCTCTATCCCATTGAGAGGTGGAAGTTTGGCTTCGGTCGGAGCGACCAGATAGGATTGGCCGCCCTTTAGGAACTCCGAGTCATAGGGGAGATCTCCGCTCGCGGATACGACAATTCGAATTCGAGGGTGCGGTTTCCATGTTGAAGGGTTGACGCGAAGCGTCTGAGCGCCCACGATGATGGCATCGGCTGAACGTTCAATCCGCTTCATCAGTATGTGGTCCACTTTCGAACCGAGATCCAAGACATGCTCGCTGCGCGACCCGCTTAGGATCTTTCCATCAATGGTGGCGACCATGTTGATGTATGCATACGGCCGCTGATCTGATGCAGGCGGAAAATCCAGGTCACAGTAGGTGACCAAGTCGCCTCCCTGCTCAGGACTCATTCGCTATGACACCATCCCCTAGACTCCAACCTGCGTTTCCTTGATCGCCTTACGGAGCGCCGAGTAAGGTTGTTCGGCGTATCTCTTCTCACCGATATAGAATGTCGGGACGTTGTAGACTCCACTCGCATAGGCGTCGTCATCGAAGCCGACGACTTTATCTTTAAATTTCTTGGCTTGAATCGCTTCGACAAGGGCGGCCGTATCTTTGACGACCCCTTCCGCAAGGCGAGTAATGACCGTGACGTCGTTGATCTCCTCGCCGCGCTCCCAATAAGCGCGGTAAAAGACTTCGACAAGCTCATTGGCCACTCCCTCGGTCTTTGCGTACTCGACCGCTTGGTGTGCGTTATAGGTACGCATTTTTCTTGGCCGAACGGCAGTCGGCATTTCGATGTCGTCCGCTGCCAATAAGAATTCGAACCTGCTCAAGACTGGGGGTTTATTTGCAGGCGGTTCAGCCGCTGCTGGATAATCGGGCCATTCAAGCTCCTCAGGGAAAAGCTCATAGCCCAGCCACTCGATGGTTACGCCGAATTCTTCTTCGAGGCGTTTTGCCTGAAGTATCCCAACCCAGCACCATGGGCAGATGAAATCGTGAGCTACAGGTATCGTTGAATTCATGATTCGATTGTGCCTCCGCACTCTTGCGGTCTGCCTGATCGCATTCGTATGTTTTGAATGCACGGGCCAAAACCTCGAGGGTACTTGGCTCGGGCCGCTTCCTTTGGAAGATACGAAGGCATGCCGCATTAAGATCTACTCGGATCATCGGTTCGATGTTGCTTGCGGAAAGATGGACTGGGTCGGAGCAGGACGTTATGAGCGTAGCGGAGATCAATTGACGCTTAACTTTGAGGCTTGGGTGCGCCGGGGACTGGCTCAAAAAACGCATCCAATACTTGTTCTCGCATTTGTCGGCGAAGGGAACACGATCCAACTTCACGAAGCCTCTGATGATAAGAGATCGATTCTCTGGAAAAGAGCCCCCTTGTAACATGAGTCATTTGCAGAGAGCAATCGAGCTAGCGGTCCAGTTTCACTCCGGACAAATGCGAGAAGGCGATCAGCCCCTGCCTTACATCACTCATCCTCTTGAGGTGTTGCTTAATTTGCGATTTGTGGGACGAGTAACCGATGAGGAAATGCTCTGTGCGGCAGTGCTACACGATACGGTGGAAGCCGCTATTATCGATTTGGATACTATCCAGAGAGAATTCGGAACCCGTGTGCGAGATCTCGTTCAGGAGTTGACTCGGGAAGAGCCAAAGCCATCCGCCCTGGTTGGTTTACGAAAGAAAGAGATTTGGAGACTTCGAGCTGAGATGCTTATTGACGAGATCGCTAAAATGTCTTCCGACGCTCAGCAAATCAAGCTCGCGGATCGGTTGGCGAACTTACGGGACGCATACCGCACCAAATCCGGTTCCAAACTTGAGCGTTATAAATGGCAAACCCAAAGGATCCTCGAAGTCGTACCCAGAGCATCCAATAAAAAGCTATGGGATGCCATTCGTGGCGAATTAGCGGAATTCGGTGAATGATGGCCCTTAATGCGATTCGGCTTCGGATCCTCGGGCCAACCGCGTTCTACTGAGATTCCCCCTGTGTCTGAAAACCTGGATCCCAGGGGGGTAACGGATGCTACTTCAAGAACTGATCAGCATCCCGGAAGAACTCCTCGGATGCATCCAACATGATGAATCCATCCGAATTTCGAATGATTTCGAGTCTGTCGTGCGGCATTTCACCGATGAACGGTTGAACATGCCCTTCGAGGAGCCCTCTTGTATTAGGATTGATGTAGTGGCCACCTGGTATCTCGAAAAGCACCGGGCATTTTTTCGGTTCGTGACGGTCCGAAGATCCAGGGAGCACAACTCAGATAGTGCTTGCCCTATAGATGCGACGTTCGAGAGTCTTGACTCTTTCAAGAGGCGATCGAATTGCCCAGTGGCTCCAACCCTTGGGTTTAGATATTGACTGATCGCTTCCAAGTACTTCGGACCGGATTTCTTGGAGATTTCTGCTTTGGCCTCCTCTTCTTGATCTCGATATCCGAAATAGAGGTAGCCGGACATACAAGGCGCGGCATCGACCGAAATTACTTTACTGACCGAATTAGGCGAGACTGCCGCAATCTAAAGCGCAAGGGTTCCTCTCAACCCATGGCCGACGATAATGGGCCGGTTCAAGCGTTCTTCGGCGATAAATGAATGATTTGGTCACGGAGTCTCGCAATCATTCGGCCGCCTATGGGGGTTGCCCTCCGAAACCGGGCAACGTCAAAACATAGCACCGAAAATGCTTCTCGAAGTATGCAACAGTGCAGTCCCACTCACGAGCGCCGCAAGCAGTTTCTGGAATGAAGATCATGGGCCTACCATATCCTCTTGTACTCACACCAAAGGTATGAGATGAAGCGTAGGCAATCGAAATCAAGCCTGCCGCAAGAGGCCAGAGGTGGAGAGCCTTCAATATCGATATTGACGACTCGACTCAACGATGGTTACGTGGAAGCCCACGCGGTTGACATCGTAAGAGTCGTTCCGTCTCCCTCATCGTTTCATGCCCTTACTTCGTGTTGGGTGTGAGCGCACGTGGCGCTATTGGCCCGGTATTCTTCCCCCCGTGCCTGTTTACGAATATCGGTGCAGCGACTGCAAGAAGAAGTTTTCGGCTCTGATTGGAATGGTAGCAGAGCCAGATGACGAGAAATGCCCAAACTGTGGAAGCGCCCATACGACTAAACTAGTGAGTCGATTCGCACGATATCGAACAGAAGATGATCGGATCGATGATCTCGCCGACCGATTGGAAGTGATGAAAGAACCGGACAGTCCAACTGAGATGCGTCAGGTGATGCGTGAAATGGGTAAGGCGATGGATGAAGACGCCTCGGACGAAATGGAGGAGCTCTTCGAAGCCGAAATGTCAGGAGAAGCGCAGGACGACGAATAAAGAATGAAACCGCTTGGAAAGCTCACCGTGGTCTGCGGCAGCATGTTTGCCGGCAAGAGTGAAGAGTTGATTCGCTTGGCGCGTCGTTCGCTCTACGCTAAGAGGCGGGTCCAGGTCTTCAAACCGTCCGTGGACAAGCGTTACGACGAAACGAATGTTGTCAGCCACATGGGAGTCAAGCATGATGCGGCGCCAGTCAATTCGATACTGGAGTTGAGGCGCAAATTGCTCCCGGATACTGAGGTGGTTCTCATCGAAGAAGCGCAGTTTTTTGATGACTCGATCGTCGAATTGGCGGTCGAACTTGCGGACAAAGGCAAAGATGTTATCTGTGCTGGCCTCGACCAGGATTTTCGCCGCCAACCCTTTGGGCCAATGCCCAAATTGATGTCCGCCGCCGACGAAGTCGTGAAGTTGCGAGCCATCTGTATGAAATGTGGCGCCCCGGCTAGCCACACCTACCGTGTAATCGACGGTCGACCCGCCCACTGGAACGACCCGATCATCTTGATCGGCGCGACCGAGAGTTATGAAGCAAGGTGCCGGAATTGCTATCAGATTCGAGGCGCGAAAAAGCCCCAAAAAACTCGCATCGATCATTAGGGAAGTTTCTTCGCGTCATTTGAATTCTCACGGCTAAATCGTGATCCTGATACGACTGATCTGAACGATAATGCAGGCTGGATCCGCTCGATAATTTGTCCCCTCATGTTGCCTTGAGGAAACGGTGTTTAACGTCTCTAGCCGCCTTCGCCAGCAACTTGGTTGGAATCGCGACGCCCGCGCCTTCTGCGAGCAGCCTGTTTTTTTCGGTACGCCAAGTGCTCCGTTGGTTGAAATCCAATTGCGATGCAGCTAAAGAATCGCACTAGGCAATAAGATCATTCCTATTGAGCCGTGATGACGATTACATGAGAGGAGGTCGGTGTCACCCGGAGAGTTATATCGTCGGCTAGATGGCTCGGATTGACGTCATGGGTCTTTAGTCTCTCACTACGCTCAGAGTGGCGTCGCCAGCCGGAAAATCCGGGTCGGTGCTGAACTTGGCTCCCTTTAGGGTTCCTTCAAATCGGACAAGAGAAAAGTCGCCTTGGCTGACAAGGACAAAACCGTCGGCGGCGAGTGGGGTGTCTTTCTCGGTTTGACTGTACTTAAAACTTATTCTCAGGGTTTGATAGTTGCCTTGCTTTTCCGTGCCGACTAGCGTATAAGTGACCTTTCCTGCCTCGCGTTTGAGCTTCGCGTTCGGTTGAAGGACGGCCGTCCACGATTCACCGATGTGCACGGATGATTTGGGAGTGAGCTGGTCGGTAATCGAGTCTAATGTGTTCAAGCCCGGATTGGCTTCCTCAGTGGGATCGTCTTCTTCGCTGGATGCAATCTTCTCTCCTTGCAGATTGTAGGTGTCTACAGTGGGCTTGGAATCATCGGGCATGGGCTCGTCGTGTATGCCGTGCTTGACATGGGCATCCTTGATCGTCGTCTCGATATCGTAATCCCCATTCGGTTTGATCTTAAGAACCTTGGAGTTGAGGTTCGCGAGGAAGGTGAACTTGTCGGGGTTCGAGTCGATCTCCAATTGGAGTTTGTACTTGATCGCCGTGTTGACCTGCGGATGCCAAAGCAGATCGTAGGTCGCGTCTTGTGATGAGGCGTCTACGCCGACAGCGCTAAGGACCAAGAGAAGAAGAATTTTCATGGTTCGGTCTCACCGTTTTTGGCGGTTCATTTCACGATTCGTGACATCTTGATGGTTGCCGTAACCGGATAAGAAACGCCAGGGAAGGGAGCATTGGTCCATTTGGCTTCCATTTGCACCATCGAGCCATCAATCTTGCTGATCCACTCCGTAAAATCGTTCTCAGCGGGCTTGTCACCGTCCAGTTCCTTGACGGTTGCCTTGATCTTGAGGGTGTCAAGGTCGCCGATTTTTTCTTCCGCGAGCAACTTGTATTCAGCGTTGGCGTCGACGGTTCCAAGCGTCTTGTCGGTCTTAATTTTCAAGGTCCAGATATCTCCGACCTGAAGCTGCTTTCCAGGGTCGATGATGTCGGCAAGGTTCTCCATTCGATAGGAGTTGGCATCGATGAGGGTCGTCTTTGCGGTGGCGTCGAGTGTATCTTTTATACTCGAAACCTGCCCATTTGGCTTGTATGTGAGGATAACGGCTGGTCGAGGCGGGACGTCGATCTTCTCGTTGTTGTACGTTCCGCTTGCGTCCGATTGGGTCTGCTCGATCGTGTAGTTGCCATCCTTATCGACATTTGTGATTCTCTCCGTAACGGTAGCCTGAATATGGCCCTGTCCCCCGTTGACATCAAAGTCCACAGTCAGCGAGTACTTGACGATCGTGGCTTCCTTGGGAGCCCGTTTGATCGTAAGACCATCGGCGTAGGCGACGGCAATTTGGCCGAAAATCGCCAAGAACAGGACGACGCGTGATGCGGTTCTCATTTAATAGTGGTACCTCGAAGGATCGGATCGGTGTCGACACCTTTCATACTTGCGTAGTGACTGGACTGTTACAGGCGGTAGGAAAGGAATAAGAATATTGGGGGAGCAGTTTGGAAAAGCGTTGGTCGGCCTCGGTCTGATGATAACCCTGGTCGGCGTAGCGGTCATGTTATCTTCAAAGTTACCTTGGCTCCGACTTGGACGCCTTCCCGGCGACATAAATATACAGCGCGAAGGGTTCTCCTTATTCTTTCCCATAACGACGATGCTTCTTTTCAGTTTGGTCCTAAGTTTGGCTCTGAAGTTAATTGGTAGGTTTCGAAGATGATTCCCAAATTAGTGACGTTTGATTGTGCTCAGACGCTGGTACAAGTGCCCGACAACTGGACTCTCGGGCAATTTGTCGTCGACTCGGCTCACCATATCGGTCTGAATCCGCCGGAGGGATCTGCGGAACTCTACCAAAAAATGTACTTCCAGCGAATAGGAGAGTTTCTGGAGATCAATCGTTCTCGAGATTTGGATCGTGCCGTTCAGTTTTGGAAGGACCTTGCCGTCGATTGGTTTGGAGCGACCGGTCTTCCAACCAATTCGATCGAGGACCTCAGGTTGGCCGCCGATGAACTTGGGTTCGGTCCAGATTCCATTCTTTTCCAGATTTACGACGATGTGATTCCGTGTCTGGACTTACTAGACTCCATGGGTGTCAGGGCTGCCGTCGTGTCGAATTGGGATTACTCTCTCCATCGCGTCCTTCGGATGTTTGGCATATACGAGAGATTTGTGGTAGTTAAGGCGTCCCTCGAAGAGGGCGTCGAAAAACCGGACCCGCTGCTTTTCGAGATTGCTCTGGCGGCGGCTGGATTTAGTCCTGAACAGACGTTCCACGTTGGAGACAGCTACGAGGACGATTACATCGGCGCCAAAGCTGCGTCGATCCGAACCTGCCTGATTGACCGGAACCTCTCTGAACCGAGGGAGGGCACAATCCGTTCGTTATTGGAACTTCCGGAGGCATTTGCTTGGACAATCTAAGCGACTTTGACTACCGGCTTCCAGAAGAACTAATCGCCCAGACCCCGTTAGAGGATCGTGCTGCGTCACGGTTACTTTGGCTTCGAAGAAATGGCGCCATCGAGCACCGGCAGTTTAGGGACGTGACTGCAATTCTAGAGGCGGGGGACCTGCTCGTTTTAAACGACACGCGGGTGTCTGCATTGAGACTGATTGGAGCGAAGCCAACCGGTGCGGTAGTGGAAGCCTTGCTCCTTCGGGAGGTTTCACCGCGCCTTTTCGTTTCCCTTATGAAGCCAGGCAAGCGACTTAGGCAAGGGGCAACCATCCTATTTGGCGAGGGCTTGGAGGCAACCGTGGTCTCTGATTTGGAGGATGGTCTTAAGCTGATCGAGTTTGCACCTGTCGAAGATCTGTATCCCATCCTGAATTTGTATGGCAAAGTTCCATTGCCACCTTATATCCATGAGACTTTACAGGACAGGGAACGGTACCAGACAGTTTATGGATCGGTAAATGGTAGCTCGGCGGCGCCGACTGCCGGGCTTCATTTAACGTCTCAATTGATTGAGGAACTGCGCGGCATTGGCGTAGAATTTGCGACCGTAACGCTCCACGTGGGTATCGACACGTTTCGTCCGGTGCAAGTGGAGAATCTCGATGACCATCGAATGCATGGAGAAACGTGCGTGATGCCGGAAGCAACGGCAAACCAGATTCGAAGAGCAAAGGGCCGTATTATTGCGGTGGGCACCACTACGGTCAGAACGTTAGAGTCATTTGCGGTCGGACGTCGGCAGGTCATGTCGGGTACGCAAGACTCCCGTCTATTTATCCGGCCCGGCTACGAATTCAAAGTGATCGATGGGATGTTTACCAATTTCCATTTGCCGCGAACCACCATGCTGCTGATGATTTCGGCCCTGGTTGGGCGTGAGAAGATCCTAGCGGCTTACAAACAAGCGGTTGAGGACCGGTACCGATTTCTCAGTTTTGGCGATTCGATGTTGATCCTCTAGGCAGGGAGATCGTAGACGACTCGAATCGGCAATCGAGGGCTTAGCGGTGCGATAATGGGACCAGGGGAATTCAGTTGAAAGGCCCACCGGGCACTGGCATGCGAACACGCGGTTTGCTCGCCTCTTTCGCCTTGGTGAGCAACTTGCGGAGATAATCCGTTCAAGGTTTCGGAGGGTGTTCCCTCTCCTCGCGACTATTAGTCCCAATATAGCGACGAAAAACGTGTTTTCGCGACACGCTGGGAAGTGCGAGAAAAATGGAAGTTTTTTACCCTTCTCTTGGCTCAATCCATTAAGTACAATGCCACTTGTCACATAGAGAGGACCATGGGTTGAGAACCACTAATTTTGATCCGCTTGCTTACATTGAAAACGCTTTTCTGGACCATCAGCACGACCCGGACGAGGCCAGGAGCGAGGACGAGGGTGGACTCGGCGTAGATATTCCGTCAATCGGGGACTATATTGGCAGCCACAATGGCCACGTAGACACGGTTGTCGAGCAGGCGGGGCCGAAAACCAAGTTTCGAAAAACTGTGATGAGCGCGCCGCGCCCAAGGCGTTCTTCCGCTCAACCGTCTTTGCTGCCCAAGACAAAGATCGACCCTGAATTGCAGAGTGTTTGGTTGGCTTTGCCTAAGAACGTTGAGTTCCTTTGCAGCTTTTACGATGACTCAGTCACGGCCAATTACTATCGAGGAGAATTCAAAGAGAGCCGGCAAGAACTCATTAAGAGGCTCTTGGATCCTGAGCTCTCGCTTGAGGAAACCAGTCGTTTGCTTGGCGTTTGCCCGGCAACGGTGCGTCGTTATACGAATCGTGGTTGGCTGGCTCATCACAGGACAACAGGTGGCCAGCGTCGCTTCAGTCTGAGCGACATCGTGAACTTTGTTGATGAGCATGGTCGGTTTCCCGAGGTGTGATCTTGGAAAACGATCGACTTCGGGTCGCCATTTTTTCGGACAGTGCGCTTCCGATTCTTAATGGTGTGAGCATCAGTATCGATGCGCTCGTTGCCGGTCTCCGCGATCAGGGGCATTCGGTTCATGTTTTTACCGCCCGATATCCAGGTTATCAGGATCCGGATCCCAACACTTATCGGTTTCGAGCGATTGAAACTCCGATTTCGCGAGGCTATCCGGTTTCGTATCCACCCTTTTATCGGATGCTTAGAAAGTTCCGGCGCCATGAATTCGATGTGGTTCACACCCACACTCCTTTTATGTTAGGGATGGTTGGGTTCCGCTGGGCGGAATCACACGGGATTCCGATTGTATCGACCTACCACACGCTTTATGACCGGTACGCCCACTACTTCAAGCTCCTTCCGCATCGTTATGTGCGATTCCGGATTGCCAAACATACGAATTTCTACTATAACCGAGTCGACCACGTCATTACACCCACTGAGGCGTCCCTGAAATGGCTCCGCCGTCACTCGGTGGTCTCTCCGATTACCGTCATACCGACCGGTATCCCTGCGCCTCAGATGATGCTAAGAGCTGAGGCTCGACAGTCTCTGAACATCGCGCCAGACACCAAAATCATGCTTTATGTCGGAAGGCTTGCCCAGGAAAAGAACTTAAGAGTTCTGCTGGAGATGGCAACTTTGGCGTTTGCGGATGATCGGTCGCTCAGACTGTGGCTCGTTGGAGATGGGCCGTATCGCGATGATTGTCTGGCGATGGCGCGCCAGATGGGCATTGGAGACCGGGTTCGATTTGTGGGATTCGTTCCCAGATCAGAGGTGGATCGGTTTTATGCTGCAGCCGACCTATTTGTATTTTCCTCGATTACCGAAACGCAAGGACTTGTCGTACAGGAGGCGATGTCTTACGGCCTGCCGGCGATTGCGGTTGCGGGCGGCGGGGCAAGCGCCTCGATCGTTGATGGCGAAAATGGGTTTATCGTGAAAAATGATGCCACTCATTTTGCCTTGACAACTCTGAATGTGTTGCACAATGACAGCCTGTATACGCGTTTAAGTGAGCAAGCAATTCGGTCAGTGCGCAACCAGGGTGTCCCACGAATGTGCGAGGATGTGGTCGCCGTGTATCGGTCAGTGATTGATTCAAATACGGAGAAGACCAAACATGCAAGCTACGCAGAGGTCTAAGAAGGGAATACCGATATTCTTCATCGCGTTGACGGTGTTGGCGGTTGCTCGGGTGTTCTTACACTCAGTGGAGGTGCCCCTCTGGGCAGTACCCATATCGAACGTGCTGATGTGCGAGGTTTTCCTTGGCGTACCTCTCTTAGCCCTGTGCTATGCCGCTCAGGACAATTGGACGCGCAAGACGGCCTTGCTCTTCTTTGCCGGCGGCGTAATCGTCCATGCAACTTGCGTCTATGCGACGAAGAGTGCGCTCCATCACCCCGATACGCTGTATCAAGTTGTCGGTGCCATCGGGCAGATTGGGCTGATGGTCTGGTGCGTAGGGCTGGGAGCTTGGCTGGCGACCCTCATCAAGGACCAAAACCTCGTCGTTCCGATTGCGATCTTCCTCGCTTGCCTGGACATGTTTCTCGTATTCAGTCCCTTTGGAATGACTCAACTCGTACTCAAAGAGGCTCCTGGGGTCCTTCCGGCAATCGGAGCGCAAATCCCAACCGTCGCGTCGAACGATCCTCAAATGAGAAAGGTCTCCGCCGGCTCGTTTGCTGGGCCGGCTGACTTTATGTTCTTGGCGATGTTCATGGTTGCGCTCTTCCGATTCAACTTGAAAGCAAGACGCACGGTCATGGTCGTGATTCCCGTTCTTCTTTCATACATGCTTATCGTTGGGTTGACAGGTCTGGCCCTGCCTGCGTTGCTTCCCATAGGCGCGTGTGTCCTTATCGTCAATTGGAAGGACTTCAAGCTCTCAAAGGATGAGAAGTGGTCGACGGCCCTCGTGGCCGCTTTGGGAGTTGGACTCTTTACTTGGGGCATGCTTCAGAAGCCGAAGAAGCTTGTTCAGTACGTGCCCACCCCTCCTGGCGCTTCCCAACCTCACCCAAAATCTCGGCGCTCGCCCTAGTCAAGAGCTCCAGGTTGATTCCAGTGTGAAATCCAGTCCTCTCAAGAAAGTACACCAGATCTTCAGTTGCCAAGTTGCCACTGGCGCCTGGAGCGTAAGGACATCCGCCGAGCCCGCCCGCGCTGGAATCGAACGATCGGATTCCATGCTCCAATGCTTGGCTGACATTTGCGATCGCGCCGCTATGAGTGTCGTGAAAGTGGTAAGCCAGCATGTTCGCCGGGAACTCAGAAAGTAGAGCACTTGTGAGCTCTTTTACTTCCCTTGGAACCGCCGCTCCAATAGTGTCGCCAATACTCAATTCGTTGACGCCGATCGACACTAACCTTCTCACAACTGCGACTACCTGCTCCGGTCTAATTCTTCCGGAATAGGGACATTCAAAGGCCGTGCTTACGTAACCTCGAACCCAGCCATAGGGGAATCGGTGTCTGAAAGCGCCTACTACAGCCTCAAAGGCGGCCAGAGACTGGTCGATAGTCATGTTGATATTCTTGAGAGTGAATGCCTCACTGGCGGCCGTGAAAACGGCTATACGGTCGACTCCCACCTGCAAAGCACGTTCAAGACCCACTAGATTTGGGACGAGCGCGCTGAAAATCGGTCCGTTTGGTAGTTGCGCCCACAATTCTGAGGCATCGGCAAGTTGCAGGACCCACTTCGGCGAAACGAAACTAGTGGCCTCGATTTCGTTAATACCCGCATCAATCAGGCCTCTAATGAACCTGAGCTTGGATTCGGTTGGAATAGGTTGCTTTTCGTTTTGCAGCCCGTCTCTAGGACCAACTTCTAGGATTCGAACCGCGTCACTCAATTTGAGACCCATCTGGTTCTACGACGGCAAGCAAACTTCCATCCATAACCTGGTCCCCTTTCTTTACGTGAATCTTGCGGACCGTGCCTGCGAAGGGGGATGTGAACGGCTGCTGCGTTTTCATGGCTTCCAGCACGATTATCGTATCGCCCTTTTGGACCGAATCTCCATCGGCATGACGGATGTCGACGATGAGGCCTGGCATCGGGGCACGTATCTCACCCGATCCGATGGGCACTCCTACTCGGACTTTCGGATCTCGACCGTCGATTTGGTACTGACGCCCCTTGAACGATACAAGGATGGAGTCGCCCTGACGAATTGCGGCCGCCGAGAACGCGCCGGAGGCAGTATGAACAATCAAGCGATCGGCAAGATGGCTAATCGGAATCGCAATGTCCTCTAGTTCAACTTCGTCGCCATTGACGAAGCACCTCATCGACTTCCGGCTAACTGCCTCTCGGCGAATTTAGAGGCAGCCTGAACGAAATCATGGAAGAGCTGCTTTGAGGCTCCGTCCACGAGCGTACGCTCCGGATGCCATTGAACACCAATCATCCAAGGTCGATCGGTCGCTTCAATAGCCTCAACGGTTCCGTCATCCGAATGCGACACGACTTTCAGTTTCTGACCGACTTCCTTGACCGCTTGATGGTGGTAGCTCTTTCCCGAGATCGTGGACTCTCCAACCACATCATGGAGTCGAGAGCCGGGCTGCACTTCGTACGCCTGAAGGGTTCCCCCGGTGTGCGATTCGTGGCCAACGACGTCTGGAAGATGCTGTATTAACGAGCCGCCCCGGGCCACATTCAGGAACTGGCAACCATAGCAGATTCCGAAAACAGGCATTTCCGGATCGATTGCATCCAGAAGCTTTTTTTCGCCAGCGAAGCGAGCAGGATCCTGCAAAGCGGACTTCGGGTGGTTTTCTTCGCCGAATTGACATGCATCGATGTCGTCACCACCTGGAATGAGCCAACCGTGAATAATTCCTGCCAAAACTTCCATATCGGCAGTTGGCGGAATAAGGATCGGCACGCCTCCAGCATCAGATATGCCTTGGGCGTAGTTCCAATTCAACTCGAGTTTCCCACGTGTTCGAAGGTCCGATGGGTCATGCTTGCAGTCGACGGTAATTCCAATGATCGGTTTCATAGCGTATGTGTTTAGGTCGGGTCTTAAACTTCGATAAGGCTGCTAATGGACTCAACCTTATCCTTTACGGCATTCAGAAAATCGGCGGCCCTGGCTCCGTTGCAAATTCGATGGTCAAACGTCAGAGTCAGGTTGACGGTCAGTTGGAGCTTGAGGTCCAAGGCGCTTGGAGCCAACGAGTTATGCGGCGCGCCTAAAAAGAGGGTTGCCACTGCCGGTGGGACAACGACAGGAATCGCGTTGAGCAAGTGGTAACTCTGCATGTTCGTGAGCGAAATCGTGACCGCCTCGTTTGCCTGATCCTTACCCGTTCTGGCTAAAGTGATCTGCTCTCTCGCTTTATGGGCGAATTCAAGCCAGGTTAGGGAGTCCGCATCGGGGACGACGGCGATAACCAATTCGTCATCAGGCAGGCTCACCGCGATGCCGAGTTGCACGTGGTCGTAGGTGCGAAGCAAGTCGTCACCGATAAGCGTGGAGCGAAAAATGGGGAAATCCTTAAGGGTTTGTGCTACCGCATAGGCGAACATGGTGAATGCACTCGGCTGAAACGGGTCCCCTGAGTGCTTCACGCGAGTACGACAATGGTCCACCGCATTCCAATTGGCCGCGACGGTCATCGTTCCGGGAACGACAAGCTGGTTTCCACGCACCAGCCGCGAGGCCAAAAGCCTCTGTTTGGGCGGAAGGGGCGCTTCCACGAATCCTTGGTTCCCCAGGTTTCCCGCCAAGAAGAGGTCGATGTCCGAGGGCATTAATTTTGGACTCGATGCCGCTAGTTTTGCGACCTGCTCGTCCGAAAGTCCCTTTCCCTTGGCATAGGCTCGAGTTCTTGGAGGAATGTTCGCTCCCCGAAGCCCAGCGGCGGCAGCGGGGTCCGCTTGCGACCCTGCCGGTTCAATCTGAGTTGGCGCTCCGTGTACCACCATCTCCTGGACGTCGCCTTGCACTTCCATGTGAGCCACCTCCGCGCCGATGGCCAGAATATCATCCGGTTTAGCCAACCAAGCGATAAGAACGCCATCATAAGGCGATTCCACGTCCATTACCGCCTTGTCTGTCTCCATCTGATAGATGGGTTCATCGCGCTTGATCGTGTCTCCCGCTTGCTTGAGAACGGCAACCAGACGCGCCTCTTGAAGGCCCTCACCTATCTGCGGAATTCGAACCGATATGACTGGCATGGTATTTTCCCAAAGTTTGACACACGGACGTGCGGAGTAGAGCACAACTTGGCGAACCCAGGCTTAGTGGTCTCCGCTCGCCCACATTTCCTGGATCGCAAGGTCCCACCTAAACAGAATTGAGCTGTCGATTTGGATCTCTCGATCCCGGAGATCTAAGGCGAAGTAGCTAACGGCCTTGAGACATGGTACGGGCAAGTGGTGTAGCGGGATTGGCCAGTGCCATTGAGAGAGAGACTGGTTCGTTTGCGATAGGCTAAAGAGACTGCCACTCGCGCCATGCTGGGTAAACTGCCAAATTGCGCTTCGTTGCGCGAAATACCGCCATGCAAGTTACACGAGAAGATTTAAATCCCTGCACTATTTTATTAAGCATCGTATGTGATGCCAGTCAAGTCAAAGAGGGATTCGACAAGGCCTTTAGACAAATCGCGAAGACGATCAAGCTGCCCGGTTTTCGCCCCGGCCATGCGCCACGGGCAATGGTTGAGAGCTTAGTGCCCAAGGAAGAGCTGTTCGATAATGCGGCTGAGATCATCGTTCGAAATAGCTTCAAGGCTGCTCTGGAAGAGCAAAAAATCGAGCCCGATCAAACGACGCGACCGACCGTTGAACTCAAATTACTGGACGACAAGACGGAGGCGGCCGAATATACCGTTAAGGTCCCCCTTCCTCCCAAAATCACGCTTGGCGATTACAAAGGTTTGCCCATCGAACGACCGAACATCGCGGTGACAGACGAGGAAGTCGAGAAGCAGATTGAGGAATTTAGAAAGCGGAAGCAAACGCGTGAAGCAGTAACCGATCGGGGAGTTCAGGAGGGAGACGTTGCGGTGGTCAACGTCAAGATCGAAGGTGAAACGGGCGATGGACGCAACTTCATGACGATCGCAGGCCAAACCTTCCCTCAATTGGACGCCGCCCTCATGGGGATGAAAGTTGAAGACATGAAGAACTTGGATGTCACATTCCCAGAGACCTTCCAGGAGAAAGACTGGGCTGGCAACTCCTATGCTATTCAGATGACGCTCAACTCCCTGAGCGGGGTAAAGCTGCCTGAGTTGGACGACTCGTTTGCTCAGAGCCTTAAGACCGAAAATGTGGAAGATCTCAAGATCCGGGTTCGGGATGGAATCAAGCGCGCCAAAGAGCAGATGCTCAAGGAAATGGTCACCGAGCAGTTGCTTGAAAGACTCCACGAACGCTCTGAAGTTTTTGTGAGCGACAATATGTGGGAAGCTCTCGCCGAGCGGCGCATGCGCGAAACTGCCGACGAACAGAAGAAAGAGAACAAGACCCTTGAAATGTACGCTGCAGAAAACGGTATGACGATGGAGCAGCTTCATGAGGCATGGAATGAGAAGGCCAAGCTCCATGTCGAGCGTGCGCTCATGATTCGAGAGGTCTTTGTCGCGGAAAAGATGGAGCTTTCGACTACCGAACTCAACGACGAGCTGTATGTGATGGCACAGGAATACGAAATCGAAGCGGCCGAGATGTGGGAGATGCTCAAGAAGAACGAAGCAGTGGACGAACTTCACTTTCGAGCCATATCTCGCAAAGTTGCAAACCTGCTTGATGAGTGCGCCGAATCTACTACGGCGGCTTAAGGGGCACTTGTATTCTCAAAGCTACTGAGGAAAGGCCGATGACTGGCCTTCCTTTATAGCCTCCACAGTCAGATTTGGCTGCCCGGAGTGGGTTAAAATTGCACGCTTTCTTCCCGGAAGGCCTAACCTACCTGGTTTACCGCTCTGCTTAAGGCGAAACCGGCAGTCATCTACTGTCGTTTCTTACGTAGTACGGTGTAAGCTATTTCTAAGATGGGGAAGTGCGCTCGACCCTCTCTCAAAGGAAAGGCTTAAAGGAGAAAAAATGGGTATCCCATACGTAATAGAACAGACCGCACGTGGCGAGCGCAGCTACGACCTATGGTCGAGGCTCCTCAAGGATCGGATCGTATTTCTTGGAACGCCGGTCGACGACTACGTCGCAAACTTGATAGTAGCTCAGCTTCTCTTCTTGGAGAAGGAAGATCCTGACAAGGATATTGACTTTTATATCAACTCCCCGGGTGGCTCCGTGAGTGCCGGCCTGGCGATCTATGACTGCATGCAGATTATCAAGCCCAACGTGGCAACGATCTGTATCGGCCAAGCTGCATCAATGGGTGCGGTGCTTTTGGCAGGTGGTGCGGCGGGCAAAAGATATTGCCTCAAACACGCGAGAGTCATGATTCACCAGGTCAGTGCCGGATTCCAGGGAACGACTGCCGACATTAACGTCCAAGCTGCCGAGATTAATCGGTATATGGACATTCTCATGGACATTCTCGGACGTCATACCGGGAAGGACCCCGAAAAAGTGCGAAAAGATTGTGATCGTGACCACTTTATGTCGGGAGAAGAAGCGAAAGCCTACGGAATTATTGATAATGTTCTAGAGAACGGCGTCCGCTAGGAGAAATCAACAATGGCTGGCACGGTAAATGATTTGCGGGGACACTGTTGTCTCTGTGGGAAACCGAAGGAGCAGGTTAAGAAGCTGATCGTTGGCTTACACGGGGCTGTGTGCTCTGAGTGCATCGATCTTTGTAATTACACGCTCTACGGTGACGGGGACAAGTCTGGCTCAATTGCCTCGCAAATTGGACCCGCAATCGCCCGTGCCAAGGCCCTCACCTATTCTGCCAGCCGTCGAGGAGTTCCCAAGCCCAAGGAGATTGTCAATTTCCTGGACCAGTACGTGGTTGGGCAGGAGCGTACCAAAAGGTCGTTAGCAGTCGCGGTTTACAATCACTATAAGCGGATAGGCGAGCCGACAGACGATGGGGTTGAGTTGCAAAAGAGCAATATCCTCATGGTCGGCCCGACTGGCTCGGGAAAGACGCTATTGGCGCAGACACTGGCCCGAATGCTGAATGTGCCATTCGCTATCGCAGATGCCACTGCTTTGACAGAGGCTGGATATGTTGGAGAGGACGTTGAGAACATCCTCTTGAAACTGTATCAGTCGGCTGAATCGATCGATCATCATAATTCGAAGTCACTCTGTGAGCGGGGAATTATCTATGTCGACGAGATCGACAAAATTGCGCGTAAGAGCGACAATCCATCGATCACACGGGATGTAAGCGGGGAAGGGGTCCAGCAAGCGTTGCTCAAGATTCTTGAGGGCACCATCGCTAATGTTCCTCCCCAAGGTGGGCGAAAGCATCCCCAGCAAGAGTATCTGCAGATCGACACGACCAATATCCTATTTATCTGTGCGGGCGCCTTTGAGGGAATCGAGGATACGATCAAACGCCGAATGAAGGAAAGTGTGATCGGATTTCGCTCGACGCCAGAGTCTAAGCTTATCCGAGAGACCCACCTCTTACGTCATCTGCTTCCTGAGGATTTATTGCACTTCGGCTTGATCCCTGAGTTCGTAGGCAGGCTTCCAATCATCGCCACCCTCGACGCGCTGGATGAGGAGACGCTTGTCAGAATCCTATGCGAGCCGCGGAATGCTCTGCTCAAGCAGTATTCGAAGCTCTTCGAGATGGATGGAATTGAACTAGTCGTTGAACCAGCGGTTATGGGAGAAGTCGCTCGGGAGGCCCTGAAGCGAAAGTCGGGTGCTCGTGCACTTAGAGCGATTATCGAACACGTGCTTCTTGACGTCATGTTCGAAGTGCCGAGTTCGGACATTGTCAAGCGCGTCATCCTACCGAAGGGGCTTATCGATGAAGGCCTTGATCCGATTCTTTTATCTGAAGATCAGGTTCGACAAGCAAGCTAAGGACGCCTGTCTAGGTCTCGGGGTTTTGGGTTTCTTGCCCTGAACCTCTTTGCCTTCTCTTTTTCGATCGTAAGGAATCGGGAAAACGTGATGAAACCGGCTATGCATATTCCGAGGAAGAGCGTAACAACGAGGATGATGATCAGAGTTATGTCGGTGGGCACCATGTTTTGTGGCCGATGGGATCCAACGCGATTATTGCCTATTTGGCTTGGAAAGGGTGCGTTAGAGACCTAGGGCTTAAATGTTAGACCCGCAATGAGTCCTTGCTGGTCGATAACGGCCTCCAGAGTCAAGTCTGAATTCCCAAGGGTCACACGATAGGATCGAGTAGTTTTTCCGGCCACGGTCGAAGTTTCGATCATTTCGAACTTATTGAGCTTGCCCATTGCGCTGAGCTGTGCCTTCGCTCCCTGTTCAAGGTCGGGTGTCAGGACTTTCGCGAATTCCGCTGTGAGCAGGCGGTGATCCAGATTTCCGTCCAATATTGCCTGAAGAGTTTTTTTCAAGAGCTGGGAAATCTGGTCGTTATTGACGACTGACTTCGGCGGGACTACTTTAAACGAGGGATCGACGATGCCCAGAGCATCTCTGGCGACCGAACTGCAATCGGCAGCGTCGCTGTTCGCGAGCACGACAATCGTAAGTCCCTTAGTTGGGACCCGTTTGATAAAGGTGGCAAAACCGTGAATCCCGCCGCCATGCTCGACCTCTTTGACTCCATTGACCGATTCGAACATCCATCCGAAGCCGTAGTTCTGCTTCGCGCCGCTGGACAGGATGGTTGGCGTCCACATTTGGCTAAGGGAGTCTTGGGAGAGGATTTGATTGCCGTAGAGGGCGGCATCCCACTTGGCGAGATCCAACGTTGTGCTCTCCATCGAACCTGCTGCATAGGGCCAGTCCATATTTAGGTATGGAGCGTGTTGGAACTCACCGTTCGCAGGTGAATATCCCTGGGCACGGTGTTTTACGATGGCCCGTTCGCTTGTAAAGTAGGTGTCGGTCATCGCAAGGGGAAGGAGAATGCGCTTCTTAAGGGACTCCGCGTATTTCCTGCCGTCAAGTTTTTCGATGATCATTCCGAGGACTTCGTAACCGGTGTTGTCGTAGTGCCATTTAGACCCGGGAGTGAAATCCAGAGGGTCCTTTTCAATCGTTTTGATGATTCCGGAGGGCGTCGTGGGTTGCATTGCGGGCCCTTCAAACAAGCCACTAACTTCGGTGTAGCTCTTGATCCCGCTCGTGTGGTTCAAAAGATTTCGAACCGTCACTTTTGTCCAAGCTTCAGGAGTAGCGGGTAGAACCTGCCCTATTGGCTCATCGAGAGAGAGCTTCTTCTCGTTGATCAATTGCATGACCATCGTCGCCGTGAACTGCTTGGTAATGCTCCCCAGCCGATAGACTGTCTTGGGTGTCGCGGGCACGTCGTTTTCGAGATCCGCGAAACCGACCGCCTTGGCATAAACAACTTTTCCATTTTTAATGACGGCGAGCGAGAGCGAAGGGCTGGTGTGAATAGCGACCCGTTTTGTTAGATAGAGGCTGAGTTCCGATTCGATATTTGCAGGCAGCGATTGGGAGCAGCAACCGGTAAAGAGCAATAGTCCATGCAATGGGGATGGCATGCACCTAATATGCGTATTGGGCCAATTCGGTTGCACCTAAAGGAAAAACGAGGCTCACCGATATCGGTGAGCCTCGTCGCGTAATTGGCCAGATAGCTTAGCCGAAGCCTCGCCCCATACCGCCGCCGCCACCAAAGCCGCCGCCGCCTCCTCCGAAGCCGCCGCCACCAAAGCTGCTGCCGCCACCAAAACCGCCGCCGCCCATGCCGCCGCCGCCCATGCCGCCGCCACCCATGCCGCCGCCGCCGAAGCCGCCGCCGCCCATTCCGCCGCCGCCACGTCCGCCGCCGCCCATACCGCCGCCACCGCCAGTTTTGGCGATTGTGCTGCTCTCAGGTGAGACCTGATAATTCTGGTTACCTTCCTTTTGACCAATCATCATGGCAATGAATGCTGGATCAGCGGAGCGAATGTGAATTATCCGGATAGTCTTGTTGTCCGTCTTTACCGGCGTGTCCGTTGTGCTGGTGTTCGGACCAATTGTGTCTTGCTTCTTAACGATCTCGTATACGCCCGCTTCGATCCGGTAGGTTGCATCTACCTGTCGAAGGACATTCTGAAGAGCTGTTTCGAACGTAACGCTCTTTAGACTTACCGTGACAGGACCTTGTACTTCAGGCGCGATCGAATACGAGACATTTACGTTCTTGAATAGTGCTCTTAACGCTTCACGTACGTCAGCCTGTTCAAGCTCAAGAGAGGCGATATTCTTTTGAGAAATGTCCTCCTGGGCCAAGGCTACCGACGATCCCGCGCCAAATAAAAATAGGCCAAATGCCAGGCCCATCGCAATCTTCATACTGGTTTTCATCGTACTCCTCCCATTATATTTCTTACTACAAAAGGCCGCCTTTCGGTAGTCCCTTTCTAGCCTATTTTCCGATTCTTAGAGATCCTTAACGTTTAGAAACTCGATGGTTTCCTATCCGTAAGGCCATTTCTTAGTGACGTCGACTTTGTGAGTCGAGGTTCACACTCTGTTTCGGTTGAAACAAAACTCCTGGTCGATTAGCCTCATTGACCTCAGCCCAAGCCGTTTTCCTTAGAACAGCCCAAACAGTTCCTAAGGGAGCAATGTTTAAAGCAATTCCAGAGGTCTTCATCTTGCGGCTAACTACAAGGGGTTAAACGAGCGAGATTCGAAACCGTTTCTCCTTCTCAAGGGTTTTTGACGAAGTGAAGTTCCAAATTGGGTTGCGCCGGTTCCTATTACATGCGATTCAACCAGGTTCAGGCGGGGCAGTGGAGCGAAGATCACCAAATGAACTACTTTGGTGGGCGGATGAGATTCGGGGTTTCAATTGGAATGGGCAGGGGTCCGTTACCTGAACGGACCCCTGTGAAAGGCTTGAATCTGGGATTCAGACCTCTAATTAGCCCCGGCCGTAGCCGCCGCCTCCTCCAAAGCTGCTGCCTCCTCCGAAGCTGCTCCCACCGTAGCTGCCTCCTCCGAAGTTGCTGCCTCCACCGAAGCCGCCGCCTCCAAAGCCACCGCCGCCCATACCGCCGCCGCCGAAGCCGCCTCCTCCAAAGCCGCCGCCGCCCATGCCGCCACCACGGCCACCGCCGCCCATGCCGCCGCCACTGCCTTGCATCTTGTCGATGGTGCTCTTCTCAGGCGATACGGTATAGGTCTGATTTCCGTCTTTTTGACCGATCATCATTGCGATGAATTGTGGATCTGCGGATCGAATATGGATGACCCGGACAGTCTTGTTATCCGTCTTTACCGGAGTCTCGGTTGAACTGGTATTAGGACCGATTGTGTCGGTCCTCTTGACAATTTCATAGACGCCGGCCTCGATCCGGTAAGTAGCGTCTACCTGGCGCAATACGTTCTGTAGCGCCGTTTCGAAGGTAACGCTCTTGAGGCTCGTGGTTACCGGACCCTGAACCTCTGGCGCGATGGAATACGAAACATTCACGTTTTTGAAAAGCGCTCGAAGCGCTTCACGTACGTCAGCCTGCTCAAGCTCTAACGAGGATATTATCTTCTGAGAAACATCCTCCTGGGCCATAGAAATCGATGACGTAGCGCCAAAAAGCAATAGGCCAAATGTGAGGCCCATGGCGAATTTCATACTGGGTTTCATCGTGTTCCTCCCACTATTCGTACACCCAAGGCTGTTGAATCGTTCAAGCAAAATCGGGTGTTTGTTGAAAGCTTAAAAAAGACTTACTTAGGGCTAAGGAACGTGACTTTCCAGAGTCACATATGCCTTGTCCTTGACTGCTTTCTTACTACAGGCGATATTGGAAGTCGCCTTATTTTCTTGACGCTCCGAATCGCATTCGTCGGACGCGAGGGAACACCCAAAAAGGGCGCATGGATGACCATGCGCCCTTTAGACCTGTGGGGCTATTCCGTTTCGGGAGTTGCGTCTTCGTATTCGTCTTCACCGGTCAAGTCACCGCCGTCGGTGTCTTGCACGATGCGGGCGATACTGCGAACCATATCGCCTGTCGCCATATTGATCAGCCGTACGCCCTGGGCAATGCGACCCGTGGTACGAATCTCCTTGACTTTTAACCTTATGCCCTTGCCCTTCGTCGTCATAACAAGAAGACGATCCGTGTCTTCCACTACTTCCGCACCGACGATTCGACCGGTCTTATCGGTGCAGTTCATCGTGAGAATTCCACTGCCGCCTCTACCCTGAACGCGGTATTCGGAAAGCGGTGTACGCTTACCATAACCGTGTTCGCTCACAACTAGAAGCGACGCATCATCTCGTGCAACCTCTGCGCTCACGACGTGATCGCTCTCATGATCTTCCTTAAAGACAATCGCACGGACTCCGCCAGCAGCTCGTGATCGGGATGTAGCTTCCTTCTCGTTGAACCGAATGCTTTGCCCTTCGCGAGTAATAAGGATTACGTCGTCATTCCCCCGAGTCTTAAGTGCCCATCCGAGTTCGTCGCCTTCCTCGATATCGAAGGCAATCAATCCGTTATTGCGGATATTTGCGAACGCTCCGAGCGAGGTGCGCTTGATCTCTGCCTGTCGCTTAGGCCCGGTACCTCGGGTAACCATCGTTAGGTACCCGTCGGCATTCATGTCCTTCACGCTAATGGTGGCAGTGACGCGCTCGCCACCCACGATTTGAATATAGTTGATGACCGGCATCCCCTTTGCGTATCGACCGCTTTCTGGGATCTCGTATCCTTTCAGACGATAGACGCGTCCACGGTCCGTAAAGAACAGGATCGTATGGTGCGTGCTTACCTGGAAGAGGTGTGCCGGCTCGTCGTCGGCTTTGAGGGTGTTATTGACGCCCTTTCCACCGCGCTTTTGTTGGCGATAGGCATCGATGGAAACCCGCTTGATATACCCATCGCGCGAGATCGAGATGATCGCTTCCTCGTCGGGAATGAGATCCTCAGCGCTAAAATCTCCCACTTCACGGGTTTGGATCTTCGTGCGCCGCTCGTCGCCAAACTTGTCTCGCAGATATTGAATTTCGTCTCGAAGGACCTTCTTGAGTCGCTCGGGATCGTTCAAGATGTCCATCAAGTTCTGCACTTTGAGCGCGGCGTTCTTGAAGTCCTTCTCTAGTTCGTTCTGGTCAAGCTGTGTTAAACGGCGCAGAGGCATATTCAAGACGGCTTGAGCCTGTACCACGGACATCGAAAACTGCCGTACCATCTCGGCGCGAGCGGTCGGAGTGTCCACGCTTCGGCGAATAAGAGCAATGATCTCATCCAAGAACCGTCGTGCAATCTGGAAGCCCTCTGCATGGTGCAATTCTTCGAGCGCACGATACAGTTCGTACCGGGTTCGAAGTTCGATGACGATTTTCCGGTGCCGCAGATACTCGTCGAGCATCACGATCAGCGGACATGTCCGGGGCGCATAGTCGACCAAGCCGAGCATGATGGCGCCAAACGTCGTCCGGAGGTTGGTGTGCTTGAGGAGGTAATTCAGCGCCTTGTTGGGGTTGACGTCACGTCGAATCTCGACTTCGATACGCATTCCCCGTTTGTCCGAATAGTCTTGAACGCTGAGGATGCCGTCGAACTTACGCTCTTTAGCGATCGCAGCGATGGACTTAACAAGGTTCTCCTTATTGACCTGGTACGGGATCTCGGTGACTACGATTACGGACTTGCCTGCGTCGCCCGACTCTATGGTCGTCTTGGCTTGGAGGATAATCGATCCTCTACCTGTCTCGTAGGCGCTTCGAATGCCCTTGGTCCCCATGATGATTCCATAGGTTGGAAAGTCGGGACCGGGGATGTGCTCCATGAGTTCATCCAACGTGCAGTTTGGATTGTCGACGCGGAGCATTAAGCCGTTGCATACCTCAGTGAGGTTGTGTGGCGGCAAGTTCGTGGCCATTCCGACCGCAATACCTTGGCTGCCGTTACAGATAAGGTTGGGGAACTTTCCAGGCAAGACTTTTGGTTCGAGCAGAGTCTGCGAATAATTCTGGTCCCAATCGACCGTCTCGCGGTCCAGGTCCTCCATCAACTCGGCGGCCAGAGGGGTGATCCGGGCTTCCGTGTATCGCATGGCAGCCGGAGAATCCCCATCGACGCTTCCGAAGTTGCCTTGTCCGTCAACGAGCGGATATCTCAGGGACCAAGGCTGGGCCATGCGGACCATCGTCGGATAGATGACGGCCTCGCCGTGAGGATGGTAGTCACCGCTGGTCTGTCCGCAGATCTTGGCGCATTTGGCATGGCCACTGTCCGGTGTGAGGTTCAAAGCCCTCATCGCATATAGAATGCGCCTTTGGACTGGCTTAAGGCCGTCTCGCACGTCAGGTAGGGCTCGCGCGATGATGACCGACATCGCATAGTTCACATAGGAGCGGCCCAGCTCCTCATCCACGTTCACAATCGAAAAATTGGGGTTCTCTGCCACAGGTAGAAGTTCCTGACGAACCACGCCATAATTTGGATTCGCGTAGTGGGTTCGTTCTGCTTGTAATTGTACCTATTTATGCGTCCTAAAGGCCGATTTAAGAACTTTAACCGTGCGTTGGTGATACCCCATACGGGGTCTTGGATCATTTTCGCTTAATCGGCGTTTTGGAGGTTGTTTTGGGCTCGGCCGGGACCTCACGCCATTTGCCTTGCGATTGGGATTGTACTGGATCGGATGAATCGCCCGTTGACGCAATGTACATGCGACATCGTTTGGAGGGCCTGGCCATGTCCCAGGATGCGGATTGCGGTTTTGAAAGGGCGATTCACTCACAAGTTGACAGACCCGTTCAACCACGGTCTCAATCGAAGGTTCTTGAGAAAGCAACTCCGAGTTGAGGAACGGATCCGCTTTGAATCTTTTAACGCTAGCAGGCGAAGTTCAAGGCCAAAGGTTTAGTGATTCGTACCCGGATCGGAGCTCTGCCTTCCCGCCTGGGGACCCTCAGCCTCTTATGCCGGAATGCACGCCTTACTCACATCGGGCTCCCAGTGGCGAGAGAGGCTGACATTTCATTAAGAGACAACAATAGCGCTCGCGGCTCAGCACCATTCTGAGGCTTGAGATCGTCATCTTTTTTGTTACGGAGGGATTGAATTCATGCAAGACGGAAGAGAAAAGAAGATACCAGCTGGGATTTTGGCAATACTGCTCGGTGGACTGGGGATCCACAAGTTCTACCTAGGGAATGTGACGGCGGGGATCATTCAAATCGTCCTTAGCCTTTGTTTTGGGCTTGGCGGTTTGATTGCGATCATCGAAGGCATCATCTACCTGACCAAATCTGACGATCAATTTGTGGCCGAATACATTGTCGGCAAGAAGGCTTGGTTCTAACGGTAGCTAGCCCGATTGGATGCAAAGGGACGTTTCACGAGTTTGAGGGCGGAAAGTCTCCAAACGGTTGGCCAAAAACTGCAGTGTTTACGGTCATTCCACGTCACCATTCATCAATCCGTTTTTCCATTTCACAAACGTCCGACTGACCGATTCGGCCAGTTCGGCAGTTGCAGCGAACCATCCTAGCGTAGACTTGTGCCTATGGGCACGGGAAGGCTTGTCGTGGGAATCTCTGGAGCGAGCGGGGCTATTTACGCCCAGAGATTCCTCAAGCATGCCGTTCACCATTTCGCCGAGATTTTATTGATCATGAGCGACCAGGCTTTTCAGGTTGCTGAAACAGAGCTTGGCGTGGGACCCTCTCCCGATCCTTGGAGTACGGTTCAATGGCTGGGAGACGAATATCCCCAAATCAAACTCCTTAAGCCGAAGGACTACTTTACACCTCCGGCGAGCGGGTCGTTTCGGCACGACGGTATGGTTATTGTCCCATGTTCCATGGGTGCGGCCGGGAGAATCGCCAACGGAGTCTCGGATGATCTGCTTACCCGTTCTGCCGACGTATGCCTTAAGGAAGGTAGAAAACTGATCCTCGTTCCGAGAGAAATGCCATGGAATCTCATCATGCTTCGAAATTTGACCCAGTTGGCCGAGGCGGGAGCGACTATCCTGCCCGCATCGCCGGCTTGGTATAACCGCCCTCAGACCATTGAAGACCTCGCCGATACGGTCGTTGCTCGAATCCTTCAGAACTTGGGGATCGAACAGAAGATCGTGGCGGAATGGATGGGGATGTGATGGGGCGCAGCAAGTCTGCCTAGAATCGAACGGGCCGATTGTTCGGGTCGGCTTCGTTGCTAGTTCCCAGAGCTCCTGTCTTAAAAGTGTCGGGCAAAGTAGAATCCCAATGTGATTCGCGAAGATCGCCTTGTACAACTGTTCCTTAATTTGATCCAGATCAATGCCCCGGCGTTGCAAGAGAAGGAGGTGGTTGCATGGACGAAGGCCTATCTCCAGGACATTGGCCTCGAGGTCTTTGAGGACGCGGCGGGAGACAAGATCGGAGGAAACGCGAACAACCTCATTGTTTGGCTTCGGGGGAACCTTCCGACAGCGCCGAAAGTGTTTCTGTCGGCCCACTTCGATACGGTTGAACCTACGGAAGGTCTAGTAGTTGAAGAACGGAACGGCGTGTTCTATAGCTCAACTGACACCATTTTGGGAGCCGACGATAAGGGGGGCATGGCGCCGGCGATCGAGGCAGTCCATGCGCTCATCGAATCTGGAGAGCCGCACGGCGACGTCTGTCTACTACTGTCCTGTGCCGAAGAGATAGGACTGCGCGGGGCAGCGGTCCTGGACATCGACGGATTGGACCTTGATTTTGGCTACGTGCTAGACACGGGACCCCCGGTCGGGAGTTTCGTTACGAGAACGGCAACTCACGACAATTTGGAGATAACGGTCCATGGTCGCCCTGCGCATTCCGGGAAAGATCCTGAGAACGGAATCAACGCATTGCAGGTGGCTGCCTCCGCGATTCATGGCATGCGCTTGGGACGAATCGGTCCGGAAACGACGGCTAATCTGGGGATTATTGAGGGTGGAACAGCCGTGAACGTCGTCTGTCCGTCCGTAAAAATACGGGCTGAGGCTCGAAGCACGAGTGTTGGCGAGCTGGATGAACAAGTCGCACATATGATTCAGCGCTTTGAGGAGGCAGCTAAAGAGTGGGGGGCGACGGTCGATATTGACCACTTCAGGCATTACAACTCGTATCAGGCGCCGGAGGACTCGCCTGTCGTTCAGATAGGTCTGAGAGCAAGCGCGGCATGTGGACTAGAGCCAAAACTAAGAACGACTTTAGGAGGGAGCGATGCCAACGTTTATAACGCAAAGGGCCTTCCATGCGTGGTTATGGCGACCGGAATGGATAAGATTCATACCCATGACGAGTGCATTTCTCGCGAATCCTTGGTAGATACGGCGCGTCTTACCTATCAAGTCTTGCTGGAGGCTTCTAAGTTTGTAAGGAAAGAGTAGTTCAAACCGATGCAAACGAGTCTGGTAGTGCTATGCTTTTTGGCGGACGCAGTCCAATCGATCATGGAGGATTTGACATGAAGAAGTTGTTATCAATCTCGGCTATCCTGGCCGCATTCGCATGTGCGACGACGTCTGCGTTCGCAGACGGTATGACACAGTTATCCGGAGTTTCGGTTCGGTTAGGTGCTTTTTTCCCGACCCAGTCAAGCACAAGTAGTGCTACGTCATCTACTTGGTTTGCCGCTGGTGTCGACTACAAGGTCGGTACCCTTAGTCTCCCTCATCTTACGGCCGGGGCCATTTCGGTGTCCCTTGACTACGCGCAGAAGGATAGTTATACGACCATCCCGCTATTGCTCAACTACACGTCAGGCAAGACTGTGTACTGGTCAGTCGGCGCGGGCGTGAGCTTTGCTCAATTCGTTCAGGATGACGGCACAAATAACAATCGAGTTCGGTTCGCTTACAGCGCCGGTCTTGGATATAACTTACCAAGCGGAGATATTCCTCTCTTCGTCGAGGCAAGGTTCTTTGGCGACGATCAACCGAGAGTCGCAGGCGTCGCCGCATATGTCGGCGCTCGATTCTGATCCCGACCATCGACCTAACCTCGGGCCAAGAATCAGATTCTTGGCCCGACTCTTTTTCTGACTAGTGAACTCTCGAGGGATTCCTCCGTTTGTGCTTCACAGTCATGGAAATTTGCATCGGTTCGGCAAGGGTGAAATTGAGGGAACCTAGTAATCAGGCTTCGGAAGCGGCGCTTGTCGATCGATGTCGAAGACAGGACTTCGAAGCGTTTGGTCAGTTGGTGGACGCCTATCAGAACCGCGTGTTTGGCTTTGTCAGACGGATGATAGTTAACCCCGAAGAAGCGGCAGACACTACCCAGGATGTTTTCATTCGGGCCTTTCAAAATTTTGACCGCTTCGATGGTCGCTGCTCGGTTCGTACCTGGCTCTTTCGCATCGCCTATCACTTATGCGTCGATAAGGCACGGAAAAACGTCCGGTCGCCTCAAGAAGTCGGATTGTACGATCCGGCCGATGGTGACGAGATCGATGTTGCGGATACCCGATGGCAGCCAGAGCAGATTGCGATCGATGAAGAATTAATGACGGTTGTGGAAGAAGGAATTTCCTCGATGAGCGAAAAACTACGAAGTGTCCTTATCCTTCACGATAAGGAGGACATGGCTTATGAGGAGATTGCACAAACCCTGGGGCTCCCTGTAGGGACAGTGAAGAGCCGACTGTTTCTCGCAAGGGCACATCTTCAAGAGGTATTGAAGCGTTATATGGAGGCTGGTGCTTAGGGCCATGGTGAACAAGAAATCTCAAAACTCAGGCATGAACGACGAAATGTTGGACAGTGTCGGTCAGCAAGCAGTTAGAAAAATAGTGCAGGCGTTGCCTGAAGACTCACTGAGCATGGCTTGGCGAAGCTCTCTCAACGAACGATTGGTGGTGGCGGTTGCCCAAAAGCAGAAGAAGAAGCGAATGGCTTGGATTGTTCGCCCAGCACTGGGACTCTCGCTTGCAACCGTATTTGCGCTGATCGTGATGTTTCAGCCATCCTGGCGGCGGTCCATGGCGACTCCGGATCGGGGAATCGAATCGGCGATCATGTCCGACCATCACAATTCCGTCTTACTCAATGACGTAGGCAATGCCGGGCTCAATGCTAACGAAGTTACTTCCGAGGCGAATCCTGAGGACCCGGATGACGATATGTGGAGTGACGCTGACGCGCAGAGTTTATGAGAATGCGATCCGAAGCATGTCTGATATTGGCTTTTGTCGCGGTCACAGCCTCGGCACAATATGAACGGCGTCAGTACGATAAACTGGCAACGGTTCCACCCATCCTAAGACGGGCGATTCGAGCTCAGCCTACCCTTCGCTATACTGGAACCACTACAACCGAATATGCCCAAGGCGCGAATTCTGGACGTCACCAAGAGTACGTGATCAAAGATGGGCCTTGGTATCGGATCGATTTCCCTAATGACTCTCAATTTGCGGGACAGGTGATTGTCGAAAATAACGAAGTTCGCCTCCACTATCACCCAATCGCGAACGAAATCGTTCAAGAACCTCCACGACATGGGGAAGCTTGGCAGAAGGTCGCCAATCTCGCCAATAATCCTAAGTTCGTGCTTTCAACCGCGAGCGGCGACTTCATCGCGGGTTTTAGGACGGAACAGCTAGTGGTATCCGATACTTCGGGAAATGTCTTGCAAAGGCTGTTCATTGAACCTGGGTCAGGTGTGATCCTAAAGCGTCAACTATTTGATCTGGTCGGTATGGAAAAGGGTTCGTTTGAGTTCTCGAAGATCGACCTTTCACCAAGAATCGATCCGCAGGCCTTTGTGCTTAAGCGAAAGAACGCCAAAGTGATTATTCCCCGAGTCCAGTTGGAACGTATATCCAAGCGTCGAGGCTTTCAACTGCGATTCCTACCTCCGGCAAGCGGATTCTTGCTTGAGGGAACGGTTGCCAAGAATTTTGCCGGAATTGAAGGGTTGGTTGAAACCTATCTGGGCGGCAAGGTTCGCCTTTGGATTTACGTCCTCAAAGCGCCGGTAGATCCTGATCGACTTCGTAAAAACGCGGGCAAGAACTTACACGTTTATTCGTATGAATCCAATGGAGAGACCATTGTGCTCATGGGAAACGTCGATGAACGAACCTTGACCCGGTTTGGTTCGATGATCGGAACTGGAACTTCCCCTCTTGGACACTAAGTTATAATTCCTTGTGGCATCTAAAACTCAGCCGCGTAAAGACGCAAAGAAAAGAAAATCGCCTTGGGTAAGACGATTTAAGCTTGCGATTGTGTGTTCGCTTATCATTGCGTTTCTTGCCGCGTCAGTGCTGGGGGTAATTTTCCTCATTTCACTGAATGATGCCAAAGAGGCAATGAACGATTTGCAAAAGCGAATCGATCTTGTGAACCGACCCACTAGCAAGATATTAAGCGCTGACGGCGAGGTTCTGTTCAGCGTCACCTCCGAGTACCGTATTCCTCTCAAGCTTAGTCAGATACCGAAGCACGTCCAAGATGCGGTTTTGGCGGCGGAAGACAAGCGATTCTATAAGCACTCAGGCGTTGACATGATGTCTCTAGTGCGCGTGACCTTTCTTGCGGCAAAGGATCGAAAGCTTTCGCAGGGTGGCAGTACCATCACGATGCAACTCGTTAAGCTACTGTTTAACGGGAGCGCACGCACATTTCAACGAAAAATGAACGACATCGCCTATGCGACGGCGATGGAACAGAATCTCCCAAAAGATCAAATCCTTGAGCTTTATCTGAACAAGGTCTTCTTTGGCGAGGGTGCGTTCGGAATCGGCGAGGCAGCGAAAGTCTACTTTGACAAAAGCGTAGACGAACTGTCGATAGGTGAAGCGGCGATGCTCGCCCGTTGTATCCGCCTTCCAAGTAAAGAAAACCCGATTCGGGATCTCAATAAAGCGTTGGAAAACCGAGATGTCGTGCTTGGCATCATGCTTGACGAAGGGTTCATTACAAAGGATCAATATGACAATGCGATTGTTGAAAAGCCGCATATCAATCCGAAGCCGACGGGAAGCGGCGTGTACGTCAAGCCAGGCGCCGAGTATTTCGTGGATCACGTCAAGGAATTCGTCGAAAAGGACCTGGGCCTCGACCTTTTGAACGGAGGGTATACGATTGAATCCACGTTGGATTTCAAACTTCAACGACTGGCCAATGAGGCTGTTCGAGAAGTAGTCGACGAAAACCGGGGACGAAAGGTCAATCAGGGCGCCTTCATGGTTATGGATAGTGACGGCAAGATCCTAGCCGAGGTGGGAGGATTGAATTACAAGGTTCACCATCAAAACATCATTACCCATGGTAAGCGTCCGCCTGGGTCGGGGTTCAAGACGATCTTGTATGCAACGGCACTCAAGGCCGGAGTCATCGATATGGGCAGTATTCTATCGAACGCTCCGATCACAAAAGTCGACGATCTCGGACGGGTCTGGCATCCGGGCAACTCAAGTCGAAGCGAAAACCATGCGACTTATAGCTTGAAGACCGCGTTTGCCAGTTCCATCAACCTTCCAGCCATACATACGATCGAAGCACTTGGACCTGAGGCAGTTGTGGAAGCAGCCCACGACGTGTTTGGAATTCGATCAAAACTCGAACCTTACGAGCCGCTGGCCCTGGGTGCAAGCGCGGTATCGCCAATGGAAATGGCCGAAGCTTATTCGGTTATTATGTTGCGAGGCGATCGAGTGCGCCCCCAGCCGGTCTTAAAAGTCCTCGATACCGACGGATCCATCGTCAAACAATACGAGCCCCAACGATTCGTCGGCGTCTTCGATGCCGCGGTGTGCGATGAGATGGATGAACTCCTGAGGGCGGTGGTGGAAGAAGGCACCGGGCAGGCAGCCCTTCCCGTCCCCGACGCCCGTGGAAAGACAGGGACCACCAACGACGCGATGGACGCATGGTTCACCGGTTACGCGGATGGAGTCCTTGGAGTTGGTTGGGTCGGTAACGAACAAAAGAGCAAAGGCAGGTGGACGCCGACCTCCATGGACGATGCCGTTTACGGAGGAACGGTCACGGCGAGAATTTGGGCCAAGATCATGATGGTCGCGCGCGAGAAATACGGCAGAAACGTGGCCCAACCGCCAACTCAAACAACGCCAGTCGAAGCTAAATCGAAGCCTAAGCCCAAGCCAAAGAAGGATGATACGCTCAACACCGCGGTCGATAGCTCTGATGCCAACAGTAAAGCGGCCGCCGAAGGAACGTTGGATCCTGATAGCATGACTGCTAACAGCGATGGAAGCGATGCGGCTGGGCAGCAGGCCGATCCTAGAAAGATCGCTGACATCGACCAGACGAAGAAAAAAGCCACCGATACTGATGACGATAGGCCGAGGAAGTCTCCTTCTAGTCGGGGAACAAAATCGACCTCAAACGACGATTCCAAGCCGGATACCGTAACGGTGGAGATCTGTGCGGAGTCGGGACAAATAGCGAATCGCTATTGTCCCGAAACGGTTACTCGAACCTTCCAGCGTGGGAAGGAACCCAAGCGAGTGTGCCGCATTCACGGTCCTGGAACTTAAGCCGCAATGTCCGTAATCCACACGCCACGAAAGCCAGAACTTGACGTTCGAATGCTCATGTTTCCTGGGGTGATGCTCGTCCTGCTGCTTGTTCTCTTCATGCGTCTTTGGTATTTCCAGGTTGTGAAGGCTCCCGAGTTGGTAGAAAAGGCTGAGTTCTCGCGAACAATCGAAGTTACAAGCCCCGCCCCAAGAGGACTGATTTTCGATCGAAATGGAGAGTTGGTAGCAGGGGTAAAGCCAGAAATTGTCATCACTGCGGTGCCATCTGTTGTGAGTAAGAATCCATGGGTTGTCGACAAAGTGGCCGCCATCCTAAAGGTGAGCCCCAAGAAGCTTGAAGCGAAGATACGAGAGGCAACTTGGCGACCGTACATGGCTTCACCTATATTCGTTGGAGCCTCGATAGAGGCGGGCTCGACCATCTCAGAATCCCGAGACGATTTGCCGGGCATCAATGTCGTCATGCAACCGATGCGCTACTATCCCGACAGCACCAGCTTTACTCACTTAATGGGATATGTGTGGACACCCGACAATAAGGACATTTCGAGAATCGAGGCGAAGGGTAAGCATCCGGCCGACTATGTCGGTAAATCGGGCATCGAACGTGCGTTTGAGACGGAGCTGATGGGGGAGCCAGGGGCGGAAAAGCAGGAGATCGACGCGAAACGAAGACCGGTTAGGATCGCGGAACGCGATTCAGCGAACCCGGGAGATCAGCTGATTCTGAGCATAGACTCCAAACTTCAGAAGTACGCCACCAAATACATGTCGGACAACAAGCAGGTGGGTGGAGTCGTCGCGTTGGATCCGAAAACCGGCGAAGTGCTCTGTCTCGTGAGTAGCCCCACCTTCGATCAGAATCTATTTACGGGTGGCATTTCACAAAACGACTTGAATGAAATCGAGAAGAACGACGGCAAGCCGCTCGTCGATCGGGCCATCAAATCCAGTTATTCGCCAGGTTCCACGTTCAAGATCATTACCAGTATTGCGGCGTATTACAACAATGCGTTTAGTCCGGATACCCACTACTTTTGTGCGGGAGGCGTAAAGGTTGGTCGGGGCTTCGTCAAATGCCTCGGGTTTCACGGCGATATCGGTTACTACGATGCGATGGCCAAGTCGTGTAACAGCTATTTTTGCCAGCTTGGACGCGCAGCCGGAGAGGACAATCTGCGAAAAGCAGCACTCGATGTTGGGTTTGGCGAACCAGAAGGGATTGAGATTGGAGGCGAGATCACCGGCGTCGTGCCAACTCAGAAGTACCTTCAGAAGAACCATATCAAGAACTGGTACATGGGTGACACGTTCAATTTTTCAATTGGCCAGGGATATGTGAGTGCGACCCCGCTTCAACTTGCCTGTCTAGCAGCTTTGGTCGCGAATAGCGGCACGAGCTACACGCCTCATTTGGTCAAAGAGATTCGGCCAGCCGATGGAAAGGGGCCCGTCCAAATCATTCAGCCGGAAGTAAAGCACCACGTGAATGCATCCCCAGAATTCTGGGAAATACTTCAAAAGGCGCTGGTTGGTGTGATGGATCATGGGACCGCCTCCTTTACGGGCAAAATTCCAGGCGTGATATGGGCGGGGAAGACAGGCAGTGTGGAGCATGGGAAGGACAAGAACCATCAGACAAAGACCCATGCAGTCTTTGTTGGATATGCGCCAGCGGATAATCCGAAGATTGCGATCTGCGTCTTGATCGAAAATGCGGGCCATGGAGGAGACGTTGCCGCACCGCCAGCTAGGGACATTGTGCAGGCCTATTTGAAGGAAAGCGAATCCAAAACACCGGCGAATAAGGCGCTGTCCGCATCCGCCGCCGACGCCAATGCTGGATTACCGACCGCACGATAAGCGGCGGCAAGTTCTTTGGCCGCCGTTTCAGCTTCAGTCATTTTAGTCTTTGCTCGATCCACCGACTCACCCCCGTATTCCATTCTCCCGCCCGGGGATTTGGCGAATCTTATGACGTTTTGAACGGTATGGGCGGCGTATTGCTTGAACCCATCGATCGCTGTGGGCAGCCACTTGATTTTAGAATCCGGACCCGATTCCCCCATCGCCAATTCAATCCTGGCTTCATAGGTCTCCGTAGCAACCAACTCTGGGAGGCTGCGAATCTTAAAATAGGATGTCTGCTCGACATCGACCAGCTTCTCCAAAGTCTTTTTCGCCTCGTCGTCGAAGCCTGACTTTGTTTCAATCCTTGCCAGCATCTGTAGAGCAAGCATGTTGTTGGGGTCCTTTTGAAGAACTTTATTCAACGAGCTTCGGGCGTCAGACTCTAACCCGGCCACATCCTGAACTCTCGCAAGCATCCTCAAGTTATGGGTGGACGGGGCAAGCTCGGAAGCGCGCTTGGCATATTGCAATTGCTCCGCTGCGGTTCGGCTCGATTGAAGGGAAAGACTATAGACATCCGCATCCCAAGGAGTCATGGACCTAAGGGACTCCAGCAGGTTCTGGGCATCGTTATAGTGATCCGGCAGGTATGCGCGTACTTGAGCTCTCATGCCCTCAGTGAAGCCAAGAAAGACCATGAACGCGGTGAAGGCTGCTATTCCCGTGATGGCAACGCGCCTCAGAATCGTTGGAAGGAATTCAGGGGCAACAGCGTCTGTGCTTAGGAGCAGCCCAACACCGAGCAGCATGAAAAACGACAACCCAATTCCGAAGTAGGATAAATTGCTGTCGACGAAATTGTGGAAGAGCACACCGGCAACGGCAGTAGCTACGCTGGCCCTCAGAACGTTTTGTTTGCTATCGAGCTTTGACCCTCCTTTGGACACGAGGATCGACCAATAGCCGATCGCCGCGACCAGAAGTATCAAGGCGAGCGGGCTAACTTCTTCGGCAAGTTGCAGGTAGGCCTCGTGAGCCATATGGGTTTGCGTAACGAGACCAGGTCGGGCAGATTCGTATTGAAAAGTTCCAATTCCTGAACCAACCGGGTCAGATTCGATCAACTTAATGGCGCTCTGCCACAGTAATTTCCTGAAACCGACTGACTGATCCATGCTCGTCGAAGAGTTTTCGAGGCGTCCCAGCGGGCTACCAACCGAAGCTTGAGGGGCGCCGGCTACTGGCCCTGGGCTTGGGGAAGCAGTTGGACGGAAAGACATGGCCCCCGCCAGCAACGCGATGAATGCGACAACCGCAAAACCGATCCCGAGCGATCTGCCCAGGTTCTTTCTGGGCAACCATGCGATCAGTAAAACTGCGTAGACGAGGATGCAAGCCGCCATCGCGAGAATGGCGCCCTTCGACTGGGTGAGAAAAATGGCGACTCCAATGGCAATGCATCCCACGCAAATTGCAATAGACGCAAGCCTGTCTGTTACGATGGCAAGTCCCAGCCCAATAAAGAAGCCGATCATCAACATGGCGGCCAACGCGTTAGGCCCGACCCATTGAGGCATGATGCGCCACGTTGGATCTACCGCCTTGTTAGCGCCGTAGTCTTGTATTCCAAGCAGTGCCAATAATACGCAGCCGGCAAACATCGCAGACAAAAGGATCAGGGGCCCCCTCTGCCGTCCCGTTCCGGCCACCACCGCATAAAAGGCTGTGCCGTATGCCAGCCACTCCAATGCGGCAGGAATTGAGGTGGACCGAAATTCTGAGTAGCCCACCGAAGCCGCGATGATCCCGAATAGGATTACCAGTAACCCGCTAACCGTGTTGTTGGGGACTTGGACGATCTTCCGCTGCCATAGCAAAATGATGATCGCGATCGAGCAAAGCAAGGTAAGAATCGCATGGGACAGGGTCGGCACCTCGGGGGAACCAAGAACTGCCATCACCAGGGAATTTGCACTTGGGTCCAGTGATAAGGCATCCGTTGCTATCTGCCCCCCAATGAGCGGAGCCAAAAACGCGGCGACCGCAAGCAATATGAGCGGCAGGTCGATCTTCTTTGTCATCGGTGCATTCTCCGTTTCATCCCATCAATCTTGTTCTTGACAATAAATAGGCTCGCCCGTAGCCCAATTGCGGTGGCGGCTCCCACGAATGCAAGGGGACGGAGCGGCATGAAGATTTTAGGCAGCATGTTCTTGCGATAGAAACGAAGCATGGAACTGTGAAAGCGTCCGATCATTCGATTGGGCGCCTTATCGGTACTTCGTCCGATCGCATGCGTGACGACCGCGTCAGGAACATACATCACTTTGAAATCGGCTTGCCATGCTCGAAAGCACCAGTCGACGTCCTCGCAGAACATGAAGTACTCCGGGTCAAACATGCCGATTCTTTCGATGAGCTCGCCGCGAGCTAAGAAGGCGCATCCGCTGACCCAGTCGACTTCCCGTGCGCCTTCGTGCGACCAATCGAGCATCAAATAGTCGCGCGTGAACGGATTGTTGGGAAAAAGCTTGCCAATTGGCGTATTTCGAAACAGCGCCGCAAGAGGGCTGGGAAACTTACGGCAGCTCATCTGGAGCGTGCCGTCGGGGTTCAACACTTTTGGGCCGATTATGCCAGCTTTGGGGTTGTTCGCAATGAAGGCAAGGAGGTCTCGAATCGCCCCAGGATGGACCGTCGCATCCGAGTTTAACAAGAACACGTGGGGCGCCTTACGCTGTTCCATCGCATAGTTATGCCCTCCGGTAAATCCAAGGTTGCGGTTCATGCGAAACAGACGTACCCAGGGAAACGATGCGGCAACCATATCTGCAGAACCATCTTCACTGTTGTTATCCACAACAAGGACCTCAAATCGCGCTTCCGATCGAGCTTCTTCAAGGCTGCGAAGACATGCCCGAAGGTCCTCCTGTGTGTTCCAACTGCAAATGGTGACGCTAAGCTCTAAATCCGGCATGATAGCCCTTTGCCCGTATAAAGGCGGCGAAGTAAATCGCAAGAGTCAGGAATGGTAACCCTACCACGCCGAGACCAGTTCCATGGTGTTTCCACAAATAACGGACAAGACTTCGATGCCCCTCCCATATCATGCTGCTTCTAACTTGTTTGGTGCTCTCTCCGCCGTGGTGTTTGATCTGTGCCGTCGGCGAATATAGGCACTTCCAACCCTTCTCGTGGAGCCGGTAGAGAAGGTCGACCTCATTGAAGAAGATGGGAAAGGACTCATCGAACGGGTTCGTGACCGAGCCGATCGATTGGAGCGATTGCCTTCGAAATAGCAGGAAAGTGCCCATCGGTTGGGGAGCATTCTGATCTCTCGTGTAATCAAATCTGGTTAGGCGGTAGGAGTCAAGACGTCCACCCAGTTTTGAGCCCAATCCGGAGATATCGCCAAAGATGCCAATTGCGGTAGGAAATCCCCTCACCGACTTCTGGACTAACCCGTCGACTCCTACCTGCTTGACGCCCAGGGCTCCTGCGTCAGGATGGTCGTTCAAGTAGCCGACGGCAAGATCGAGAGAATTATCCACGAACTCCGTGTCTGGATTCAAAGTAAGCAACCAGTCCCCTTTTGCTTGCTCGAACGCGAGGTTGTTTCCCTTGGCGTAGCCGGTGTTCACTTGGCTGGCAACGAGTTTAACCTGTGGAAATTCCGCCCGCACCATAGAACTGCTTTCGTCCTTGGAGGCGTTGTCGACGACGATCACCTCATAATCCTGAGAGGGTGGGTGTGCGTAGATTGATTGGAGGCAGGCACGTAGCAGGTCCTTCGTGTTCCAATTCACGATCAGGATGCTCAGCATGTGAAGCGATTGTACACGAATCAGGAATTGCTCAAAAATCGGCCATTATACGTACCCCTGGGAGTCATGTTCTGAACTGCGTTCGTACCTAGTCTAAGCTGGGTAAGAATAGTGTAATGAACTCTAGCATGGCTTGACACTCCGTCAAACCCGCTGGTATCGTCGACTAGGTTTGCCAGGCATATTCGCATGGTGGGGAAGAGCGCTGGGGTAACCGGCGTGGAGGAGATAGCTTGCATATCAAGAATCTAACCTTAGGGCTTGGACTGGTTTTGGCTGGTACGGCACTCGGACAGCAACAGCAAACGTATAAGGTTAAGAACGGCGATTGTGACTGGACAATCGCACGAAAATTCGATACTACCGTTCACAAACTGCACTTGGTAAATCCCGAAGTCAGAAATTGGGACGCCCTTCGCAATGGATATGCGCTTCGCATTCCCGGCGCTTCCGCTCCGAAAATAGTCTCTCGAGTCGAGACTCATCCCTCGGCGGTTTCCAGCCACCTGACTACCAGGCCCTTCAAGGTCTCGGGGGAAGATAACGACTGGATCATTGCCCATCATCTCGGAGTTTCTCTGCACTTGCTCCACCAGCTTAATCCCGACGTGGATTGGAATCGTCTGCGGCCGGGCAAGAAAATCACGGTCCCCGTTGATGGCGAATCTCAGGGCACAGTTGTCGCCAAGAAGGCAAGCGGCGGCCGAACCAAGATCAACCGAATCCGAACTCGTTACGCGGTAGTGAACACAGACGGCGTGTCAATTCGACGGGAAGCCGGGCAACACGCAGAGAGAGTCACCACGGTCGACACCGGTACACGCGTCGTTGTTCTCGATCGTGACGGCGCATGGTACAAACTTCGTTTCCCGCGCGGTACCGAGGGCTGGGTCCGAGGAGATTTCCTGAACGCGACTCACGCTCCCGCATCGTCCCACCGACGCCACCAGGACGACGACTCGGAAACCGTCGTTGCGAGGCGTCGTGGACACCGCGGCTATCGAGGGGATTCTGGAAGCGAGTCGATTGCATTTCTCGATAACGATGCCAAGACGGATCCGATTTTGAAGCGAGCAGTCGCGATGCGCGGAACGCCTTACGTATTCGGTTCGAACTCTCGAGATGGGACGGATTGCAGCGGCTTTACTTGGCAGGTTTATGGCAGTCAAGGAATTCACCTTCCTCGAACCAGTGGGGAGCAGTCGCAAGTCGGCCAACCGGTAACCCATAACCAGTTGAAACGGGGCGATCTGGTGTTCTTCTCATCGCGTGGGCACCGCCATGGAGTCGGTCACGTTGGCATCTACATGGGGAATGACAAGTTCATCCATGCCAGCAGCGGGGGCGGAAAAGTTCAGATCAACAGCCTCCACGACGCCTATTATCAGAACCACTATAAGGGGGCTCGCCGAGTTGTTAAGGGTTCCAGCCATAAGTCGTCGGAATCCCACTCGAAAATGCATTCCGCACATGTTGAGCAAGTTGCCATGACCGCTGATACGAACCCTACTCCGTTGGCAAAGTAGGCGAATTCACGACGCGATCATTCTTGGAGAACCACCCTTTGGACCTCGCAAACACGAGGTGCAAAGGGTTTCTTTTTGTGGATGTGAGCCTGGAGGCTAGAAGCCCGATTTGCGAAATTAAACCTGTTCCCGGGGCCATAACGACCTTGGGATATCCGTCGCCCCCTTGTTTTTTGGTGGTCAATTCTTCCACACTTAACTCTCCTTCGGCCCGGTCGTCTAGCGGTTTAGGACATCGCCCTTTCACGGCGAAGATCGCGGGTTCGAGTCCCGTCCGGGCTACCAGCAAATTCACGGGACCGCTATTTTGTCCTCGCCTTCCAAATTTGATTGCGATGGTGTTTCAAGCGGTCTCTTCTTTTGGGCTCTACGCCGACAAACTAAAAAGGCCTTCCGCTCAATCCGGGCACGGGCGTGAACATGAGCCACTGGATTTCGGGAATTGCCTTTTCCATGCGGTCGCGAAGCTGGGTGCAACCAGGGTTTTCAGTTTGGAAATGACCGGCAGCGATCATTGTCATGCCTGACTCGGTGGCTTCCACCGCAATGTGCTGTTTGACCTCGCCGGTCAGTAGCAAATCGGCCCCGACGCGTTGAGCATCCATCCAGTCGGTGTCGGCGGCGCCTCCAACGACTCCTACCCTCTTAATCATCCTCGATGGATCACCCCACGTCCAACTACGGACTGCTAGCGTTTGATCGGCAAGGACCGCAAATTCTTGGAGGGGCATTGGCCGGGGAAGCGTCCCAATGCGCCCTGCCGGCTGCTCCTTGCGACCTCGAAGGGTAAAGAAGTCCAGCGCAGGCTCTTCATAAGAATGGACCTTTCGAATCGCTCGCTCGACTGCATTTGCCCGATCTTCCGGCAGAATCATTTCGACCCGCGCCTCACTGACCGCTTCTTGGCGTCCAGAAGCCCCCACGGCTGGGTTTGAGCCCTCTTCACCGAAGAACGTGCCCTGACCATGCGTGATATGGGCACAGCGGCGATAGGCGCCGATGATGCCGGCTCCTGCCTCAGAAGCGGCGTCAATAACTCGATCGGCATTATCCGGTAAGCACTGCACGACCAATTTCAGTTGCTTGACCTCCGCGGTATAGCCGAAGGCCGAAACGTTCTCTAGCTGAAAGAGCTCAGCCAAAGTATCGTTTATCCCTCCCTTGGCCGAATCCTAATTGGTGTGAGCGGCAATATAGCTGGTTCCTTGTTGGATGAGTCTTACGACAGTACGGCCCTGGTGGCTTCGGGTATCCACCGTGTCCAGCGGGTTGAAGATCAATGGATGATGCGACAGGAGAAGTTCGGCTCCCTTGTCAGATGCGAATCTGACCGCTCCGAGTGATCGGTCCAGCGATACAACCGCTTTGGTTACGGTCTGTTCAGGGCTCCCGACTTGGAGGCCGACCTTGTCAAAAGAGAAAGCAAAGCGCTTGGGAGCAATGGACTCCAAGGCAACAAGAACATCACGGACGGTTGGCATATCCTCATTTTAGAGCTTGCCGGAGGACTCATTCAGATATTAAGCCAATCGAATTGATTGGAGGAATTGGAGAATGGTCCCAGATTCTGGAGGTTCCGTAGAACGCTAGGGTTTGGCGTTCAGAAAAGTCGCATGCGTTCTAATTGCCGAATCCGCTGACTTATAAATAAAATCGGGGGCGATTGCCCCCGTTTTATATGGCTCGTGCGTTCTCGGCCAGCTGTTCGAACCCGAGACTGATATGATTATCTATAGAATTGCTTTGGCTCGTACAATATTCAGCTAACTTTCGCAACGCCCGTTCGGAGGTTGCATCCAATCTGTTTGGGCTTGTGAGACACAGGCTTAACAGTGAATACGCCTCCTCTTCGGTGAGCCGAAGTCCATCTGGAGAATATCCAGTTTTCATCGTGCCCTCCTATGCGGGATGCGCTTACATATGTTAGACGTTTCTTTTGGCTAGAATTACGTTGCTGTGGCATAAGAAGCTGGAATTTAGACGAATACTTAAGACTTACTAGGGAAAAGGTCCCGACGCGGTATCCTCTACCAATGCCTCGGGGCGAGTATTTGCAATACGGCGGGCAAGCCGTCGTTGAAGGTGTGATGATGCGATCACCGAGGTTTTTCTCGGTGGCTTGCCGCGCTCCGAATGGACAGATCGTCCTTCAAGTCGAGGCGGTGGAAAAAACCTGGATTGGCCGCCAGAAGTGGCTGAAGTATCCGTTTCTGCGCGGAAGTCTCGCACTCATCGATTCAATGGCCCTAGGCTCGAGAGCCTTGAAGTTTGCCTCGAACATTCAACTTGATCCTGCATTTCAGCCGATTGTGCCAGGGGCCGACGGCGAGGCGGCATCTGCGGCGCAGACCCAAGTAACGCCTGCGACGGAGCCAGACGCCGGATCTCCCAGCAAACGGGTTCAAGAAGGCGCCATCGTCCTGACATTACTGGTGAGTTTTGCGATGGGAATCGGCATTTTTGTCTATCTGCCAAATCTTGCTGCCGAATGGGCTTCCCGAGCGACTGGCCATAAGGATGGAACGTTCATCAATCTTATCGCGGAGTTGCTGAAAGCAGTGGTGTTCTTTGGCTATATCTGGGTGCTCGGACAGGTCAAAGAGATCCGTGAGATCTTCAAGTACCATGGCGCGGAACATAAGGCGATCAATACCTTGGAGGCAGATCAGCCGCTGGAATTAGGTTACTGCAAACAGCAGACGCGTCTCCACCCGCGGTGTGGAACGAGTTTTGCGATCATTGTGTTGATTTTGGGCCTGATCGTGTTCACGTTCGTACCGAGATATCCGGTCACGGGGCACCAAGGCAAGAACATGTTCTTGGACGTTACGGTTAGGGTTCTGCTAACGATCGTGATCTTGCCGCTCATTTCGGGAATCGCCTATGAATTGCTTCGCATAGCCGGGAAGTTCCGAAACCAAGGAGTCGTCAACTTCTTTTTTAAACCGGGCATTTGGAGTCAGTTCCTTACGACACGCGAGCCCGAGCCCGGTCAAATCGAGGTCGCCCTCACCGCTCTTAAAGCGGTCATCGCGGCAGAGGAGTCTGGAAAAGTCGAGTCGGAGGTCCCCGTCGTGATCGATGCGACGCCTATAGCAGTTCCGTCTTAGCATTGGCCCGTTCACGGTCCATTTAACGATCTTCGGCGACCGCATTGACGAACTCGTCAGCAATGGCGCGGACGTCAGCAGGCGGGCACCCGAATTCGTTTGCGATCACGCTAACCACGACGGTTTTCCCGGACTTGGTCGTGAGATAACCTGATAGCGCCGCGACCATGTCGAGGCTGCCCGTCTTCCCTTGGAATGTCAACCCCTTCAATCGGTTGGAAAGCGTACCCGTGCCCGGATGAGCCAAGGCGCCGTGCCAGAACGCCGACGTCGGTTGAGCGTTCTCCCAGCATAGGATCTTCGCAATCGCCCGGACGGTTACATAGTTGTGCCGACTTAGGCCGCTTCCGTCGAAAGGATGAATATCGGCTCGATCGACTCCTACGATGCGGGTAAGGAAATTCTCCAAGCGTCGGCGCGCCAACAGATAGGGATTTGAGCCCAACTCGCCTTCAACGCGCGCTCCCATCAGGAGGAGGTTCTCAGCGATGTTGTTATCGCTCGGTGGAAGACACTGCGAGACCATTTCTTGCGTGGTGCTACCTGTGATTATCAAGTCGGGCGATCGATCAGGTAATTGGAGGGTGGGTTCAGGATTGCTTCCAAAGATTGAAGCGGCCGCGACGTCTGGCTTTGGCATCGCCAGGGTATCCAGCAGTTGGTCCTTTTTCGGCAGCGAACCAGAAACCCGGAGGTTTCGCGTAATTGGGTCATATTGCAGCAAAGTCTTGTCCGTACCGCCGGTGGTCTGGGTACGGACGCCAAAGGCTTCCGGCTCTAGGGTGACTCTTCCTTTCTTGACCCAAGCTTCGAAACCGCCTCGATCAAACGTGAGCGCAGTCACCGCAGCAGAAAAGCGATTGGGTAAGTCGTCGATTTCCCAGCTGTCCGGAATCTCAGGTGAATATGCCTGGCGAAGGAAAACCGGCTTTGCGGTTGTAATTCCCAATGTCGCTTTCGCTTTTCTCAATTGGGAATAGGTCATGAGCGGATCTCCCGGAGAATCTATAACGACTCGATCCTCCAGTTTCCAAAAGCTAGTCTTTGGGCGATAGTCTGGTCCAAGCGCCCAAAGCGCAAAGGAGTTACTGAGCAGCTTCTGGTTGCTCGCCGGCACCATGTGGGTTTCTGCATTGTGCCGATAGAGGATTTTGCCGTCCAAATCCGTCACGATGGCAGCGACAACCGATCCGTCGAGTTTTGGATTCGCAAGGATGCGGTCCAGGTTTGGAGAGGAAGATTGAACGGCAAGCAGGAGAAACACGCAGTTATTGTAGCGTCTGAGGACACATGACCTTAACATGCTCATTCTTGGGAATGTACTTACCGCTCATCTTCGAAAATCGGTTCTTCGATATGGTCATAAGTGCCGTTAGCGATGTCTTGAGCCAATAGCGCGGCAAACTCCCTCAATGCTGGCTCCGGGTCTTGGATGGAGAGGGTATTTAAGGCCTGTACGACCTGCTCGCGCATTTCCGGTATCCACTCAACTACATGGAATAGACCATGAATAGCGCTTCTGCGACCGATCTTGCTCGGCGCATGCAGGCATTCCAAAAGGGTGGGCCCTCCAAAAGCGTGCGGAATATGGCCCCCAAGGACGACTCCGGCCTTATAAATCGTTCGTGCATAGTCGTCCTCCGCATCCCAAATAAGGTCTCGCATCGCGCTTACCGCATTTACCTCGTCTGCCGGCGAGTGACAGTAGCTGGGCAGATCTTCGAACAGATCTAAGACGCACCACTGAGCCGATCTCCTATTTGGGTGCCTTCGGTCAGTGAGAACCTCAAGCAAGGCAGGGAAGAAGGAACGATTGCTTGCGTGAGTCTCAATGACCGTCTTGGCCTCGTTCGCGATATCCCGGTCCTCGCTGTAAAGAAGCTTGATGAGATCGATGGGAGACAAATCTCTCACGTGCCCCTTAAATCGGCCTGGATAATTGAGCACCCGGTTTATTTCGATTTGCCGCTTCAAGAGAGGTTCGGAACTAACCCTGAGGTTCAAGAGCATCAACTCTTCGGTCGAGCCGCGATCTTCATGCCAAAGCTCTTGGCATCGACCAAAAACTCCGTGTGGCGTTCGAGCCACTTCAACGTGAAATGTGTCGCCGTAGGCCTCAAAAGTGGCCACTCCCTTCCAGTCGGAAGAGAGGACGTGAAAGCTGTAGCTGATTGGGTGAGGTGGCCAAGTGAATTTCACACGGTGGGCCGGCTTATTCGCGTTTGTCGATCCCCCGTTCGATTCAACGGCACGATCAATCATGGTTCGAAGCTCTCGAACCATATCATCCCCGGTGAGCGATTGATCGGCGGTATCCATAGAATGGGCGGAGCCTCGTGGCTCCGCCCTTAATCTTACCGGCTCGAACTCACATTACGAGAGAAGAACCTCTGCAGCATTTCGTGACTGTCCTTTAGGTGAAGCACGCTCAACTCATCCATTCCTTTGGGGTTGTGGATCTGAGCGACGAATCGGTTGTCGAGACGTCGCAGAGCGTCGCTGGCGATGACTCTCACGTCGTCGTTAATAGCTCCTTCCGGTGCACCCGCTTGCAGCATCAGACCGCTCAACAAGAATCTTTGGAGATCCCGTCTCAAAGGCTTGATCGTGGTTCCTTGGCCAACCTCATGGAAGACTGCGCCAATGATCGAACCGTAGTGCTCGTTCAGTTTATACTCGCTGGGCGACTTATAGGCGTTCTCTGCGATTCGATCGGTTGTTCCGGCACTCATGAGGAGTGCCAATAGGCTGCTTTGCTGCGAACCGATGATGCCTCGAAGCGGAGCTGACCAACCCGGTCCATTCTCGTCGCTGCTGAGCGTCTCCAAAACGGACGACGGCATATCGAACGCATCGGGATCGAGGAAGTTCTTGACAATGAGATGCATGGCCTGTCGCTGCACGTCCGTCGTGATTGGCGCCAGCGTCGGCTTTTCATGGGAGTCGCCCTTGAAGTTCCGGCTTTCAACGATGCCGCCAACGAATCTCGCCTCTGTTCTTGCCTCATGGAAGCTCTTCAGAATGGATGAGAGTATGAGCATCGTTCGAGTGGAATAGCTTTCGCCCGCCTTGGGTAGATTCGCAATCGCGTATTGCCGGGCTTTACGAAGCGACAACATCACTCGATCGCTAAACTCCAGCGGGTCTTTAGCGCCGTCAAACTTGACTGCGTACGGATCCCATCGGTCCACATTTTCGTCCGGCATATAGGCGTGGCCGGGAAGACCAGACTGACTGGCAATCTGAGACAAAGCGAATTTCTCTCCGAGCGGGGTCTTGGCATCGATCGGCACATATCCGTACTTGATCGCCCAAATGTCGTATGACCCCACCGTCGTGCTATAGAAGTTGCCGCTGCCTTTTAACACGGCCATCACGTTAGGCGGCATGTAATCCATAACGCTTGCGCTAATGCCTTCGGTGGAAGTCAGCTTGTCATCTCCAAGCTGGGCGGTTGTGAGGTTGGTAGAGCCGGCGAAATTATGGCGGAGTCCTAGGCAGTGGCCGGCCTCGTGGCTGACGCACATGGCAAGAAATCGCTTTACGTACTCCTCTTTGCTGATCGAGTGAGGCACGGATTGAATGGCCGCCCAACTCAGTAGGGACTCCGAACTCAGTTCTGAGTCGAATTCACAAAGGTGGGTGTTCCAGCCAAACTTGCTGAATTGAGCTTCAAGTCCCTTTTGGAGCTTTTCCTCTGGGGTGGCAAAAAGGAACCAATCATCGCTATCCGTTCGACTTGGATCTCGGGTCAGGACTTGGAGAGCGTGTGTTTCCTGGGGTCTCAGCGTGCTTTCCTGGTTGCGGAAATGCTCCTGCATGAGGTCACGGACAACGTTGGCGTCAATCGTGATGCTCGCATTGAGGATTTCGCCTGAAAGCGGATCGGTGCGGAAAAGCGAGATGGCAGAGAATGGGGTGGAGGGACCCACGAGCATGCGGACGACGTTGTAGCGTCCATCCGCGTGGTCGTAATCGGGGTCGTCCTTAGGCACATCTTGAACTTGAACCGCGTTCTTGAATCCAGCCTCCTCAAATGCTTTATTCCATCGAAGAATCCCTTCCTTGACCGCAGGCCGATACAATTCGGGGATCGAAGGATCGATCGTCCACATGATCGGCTTGACGGGTTCGCTCAATTTGGCGGACGGGTCTTTCTTAACCAAGTTAAATCGATTGATGAATCGCTCGGTACGATCGTTGCTCAAGTATTTATCTAGTGAGAAGAACGAGTCGTCGAAATAACCAATTCGAGGGTCGGCAAGTCGAGGTTTGTAGCCATCGTCTTTGCGGTACCACATAGTGTACACAACTTTAAGTGGCGCGCTTCGGTCGTCTTCTAGCGTGTTGTCGCCTCCCAATCCAAGAAGAGCGGCCAACGGATTCGGTTCCGATCCTCGGGGCGAGAAGAAGTGCATGTTCATCTCGACGACGGTATTTTCGGCAAAGCCCTTGGCCTTTTCGACGCCCGTCTTTTCTCGATCGATCTGATATGGTCCGCTTAACCCGCTCATGACCATCTCGGGCAGATGGAATAGATCTCCGTAGAAGAGATTCGAAATGTTCACCAAGAGCAGCTTCTTGGCCGGATTCTGCTGTTCAATCCGAAAGCTGCCCAAAACTGCCTCAGGGAACGTTCGTTCCGCGCCGGTCGCAAAGGGGTCCTTGTCGTCCCATCGGTAGCTGACATGGGGGCGAACGAGCCAGACTTGATCTTCGCTGCGCTTCCACTTAAAGACATCCACGTCGTTGCCGCCGATCGGCATACCCGCACTCATAAATGCAGAATCGAGGCCTGTTTCGAGAGCAACTTGAACCAAGAACAGCTTATCAAGCTTATCTTCAGGCAACTCAAGCAGAACTTCCTTCTTGCGAAGGTATAGCGGCATAGGGCCGTCAATCCGCTTCAGATCCTTAATGGCGCTGTTGTAGCTGGAGACTTTGGCGTCGCTTTCCTCTTTCTTTTCCTTGTCCGTTTGGGCTTTTTCGCCCTGTCCAAAACTTAGGCTTGGAAGAACGGATAACGATAGGGCCAATATTAAAGCGGTTGTGCAGCGTTTCATCAAGTGGGGGTGTCTCCTTTCGGACGAACAAGCGTATGCTTCTCCTATGTCGGTACTACGCACGACGGTTCCATTGTCAGCCGAAATTCTTAACGCGAATAAAGAATTATAACGCTGCTGTGAAGGTTCTAACTGAAAAGCGCAATAAATCAGAATCTCCACAATTGAATGCGCCAAAGCGGTACCTACTTCATAAAGAAGGAACAAGATTGCCAATCGGCACGAAAGGCCATGGGCTTGGCTCTGTACTGGCGGGACTTTTCTCTTCTATTTGCTTCGAAACAAGGAAAAGCAGCATAGAGTCTTGTCGAGTTTGGTTTTGGCCGAGCGTTTTGAGCGATCCGGTATGTTCTCGAACCGGATCGCTCAGACGATGGTTGATGACCTCCAAATGGGGCATCAAACCAGAGCGGGCTCACTCGTGAACGTGAAGTGGCTCGCATCGTAGTCAATCGAAACTTGGTCGCCTTCCTTGATCTCACCCCGGAGAAGGGATTGAGCTAACGGATTTACAACGTCCCTTTGGATCGCCCGTTTGAGAGGACGGGCGCCGTAGACCGGATCGAATCCAGTGGTGGCAAGCTGCAGCGAAGCCAAGTCGGTCAGACTCACTTTGATCCGCCTTTCAGCGAGTCGGGCAGTCAAAGCCTGCAACTGGATGGATACGATTTGCTTGATTTCGCTTACGCCAAGGGAGTGGAACACGACAATGTCGTCCAATCGATTGATGAATTCGGGTCGGAAATAAAGCCGCACATCGTCCAGGACCTTCCGCTTGACGGATTCAAAGCCGTCGTCGCCTGAAATGGGGTCACTGTAGTATTGAGACCCAATGTTGCTCGTCAAGATGATGACGGTGTTTCGGAAGTCGACCGTTCTTCCTTGGCCATCGGTCAAGCGTCCGTCGTCAAGCACTTGAAGCAAGGTGTTAAAGATCTCCGAGTGAGCCTTTTCAATCTCATCGAGCAAGATCACGGAGTAGGGATGTCTACGCACTGCCTCAGTCAATTGACCGCCCTCTTCGTAGCCAACGTATCCAGGAGGAGCACCAATCAGACGCGAAACAGAATGGCGCTCCCCATATTCGCTCATATCGATGCGAATCAGGTTTTTCTCGTCGTCGAAAAGAAACTCTGCAAGGGCTTTAGCAGTTTCCGTCTTTCCGACCCCGGTCGGGCCCAAAAAGAGGAACGAACCGGTCGGACGGTTGGGATCGGATAATCCGGACCGTGATCTTCGAACCGCATCGGAAAGGGACCGAATCGCTTCTTCCTGACCGACGACGCGCGCCTCAAGGCGCTCCTCCATCGAGAGGAGTTTCTCCAATTCGCCCTGAACAAGCCTGCTCACTGGAATGCCGGTCCACTTGGCGACGACATCGGCAATGTCCTCGCTGTCGACCTCTTCCTTCAGCATTTTTCCGCCCTGCTGGATTTTTGCCAGGTCGGCAGTTGCGGCGTCGAGCTGTTTCTGAAGTTGAGGGATCTTTCCATACTGAATCTCGCCAGCCTTCCCCCAATCCGAATCTCTCGTGGAAGCATCGAGTTGATTGCGCAGAGTTTCCAGATCCTGCTTCAAGGTTCGGACCTTTTCAATCTCCTCCTTTTCTCGCTGCCATATTCCACGCAGTCCATTCTTCTTCTCCACCAAGTCTGCGAGCTTACGTTCGGTCGCTTGGAGCCTTTCTTTGCTCGCGGGGTCGTTTTCCTTACGGAGTGCCTCGCGATCAATCTCCAACTGGATGATCTGGCGCTCAACTTCGTCGATCTCGGCGGGAACGCTGTCAATCTCAATTTTGAGCCGCGATGCGGCTTCGTCCATAAGGTCGATCGCCTTGTCGGGAAGGAAGCGGCCGCTTATGTAACGACTCGAAAGGGATGCGGCTGCCACCAGCGCTGAGTCGGTTATGCGCACTCCATGATGAATCTCGTAACGCTCTTTCAGCCCGCGGAGGATGCTGATCGTTTCCTCGACGGAAGGTTCTTCGACCATAACCATTTGGAATCGTCGTTCCAGAGCCTTGTCCTTCTCGACATACTGGCGATATTCGTTCAAGGTCGTCGCACCCACGCAACGCAATTCGCCCCGTGCGAGCATTGGCTTGAGCATGTTGGCGGCGTCCATCGCGCCTTCGCCTTTTCCGGCGCCGACGAGGGTGTGCAACTCGTCGATAAACAAGATGATTTGGCCATCCGACGACTTGATCTCTTCCAGGACCGCCTTGAGTCGCTCTTCAAATTCGCCCCGGAATTTCGCTCCCGCAACAAGCGCGCTAAGGTCGAGGGCAATGACGGATTTGTCCTTAAGGCCTTCTGGTACGTCGCCACTGACCACTCGTTGAGCGAGTCCCTCGACAACCGCAGTCTTACCGACACCGGGCTCCCCGATCAGGACTGGGTTGTTCTTGGTTCGACGACTGAGTACCTGAATGACGCGCCGAATCTCCTCGTCGCGCCCAATAACGGGGTCCAATTTTCCACTTCGAGCACGTGCGGTCAAATCGATTCCGTATTTCTCGAGGGCCTGATATTGTCGTTCGGCGTTCTGGCTCGTGACCCTCCGACCGGCGCGAAGCTCATGCATAGCAGCCAAAAGCGACTTCCGGTTAATCCCACGGGATCGGAGCGCCTTTCCGGCTTCTCCTTTCTCTTCCGCAATCGCCAGTAAAAGATGATCGGATGAAACGAAGTCGTCCTTTAGATTGTCGGCTTCAGTGAAGGCTTGAGTGAATACTTGTTGGAGCCTTCCGGTCATCGTTTGGCCATAAGGGCCATTGGAAACATGGGCGATCCGTTCTAATTCGACTTCAACATCTTCGCATACCAAATTTGGGTCGGCGCCGATTTTTTGAAGTAGGGGTCGAGATACGCCGCCGTCTTGCTTGAGAAGCGCAAGCAGCATCTCCTCGGCATCTACGTGGGGGTGTTGGTAATTCTCAGCGTAGCCCTGGGCAGCCTGTAGTGCCTCCTGGGCCATGATCGTTAGCTTTTCTAGTCGCATTCTTATATGAGTCCCTGACTATCAAGTCATATGTTGTTATAGGATTCAACGATAGAAACGGGCTTTGCGTTTCAATTTATTTTCCAACACAAAAGTCGTGGAAGATTCTTTCGATCATATCTGGCGATGCCGTTTCGCCAGTGACCGCACCAAGGTGGTGGGCGGCATCCGTGAGGAGTACGCTCAGTAGGTCGTCCGGCGCGTGATTGTCGATGGAGATCAGACAATCGGAAAGCGATTCTCGTGCCTGCATGAGTAAGGGTTGGTGTCGCAAGTTAATGAGCGGTTCACCCGCGCCTGTCGCGATCTCCGATTCTAGAGATTTCAGTAAAACGTCCAGTCCGTCTCGAGTGATTGCCGATACGGGCATTCCAACGTTCGACTTCGCCAAATCAGATTTGTTCGCCAATACCGTTAAGGGTCGGTCAAACGCCGCAATCGTAGATTGGTCGAGATCCGTCCATCCGGTTTTGGAGTCGTAGAGATACCATACGGCATCGGCATTGGCCGCAATCGCATGGGTTCGCTGGATTCCGATGGACTCAACTAGGTCGTCCGTTTCCCGAAGGCCTGCGGTGTCAATGAGAATGACGGGGAACCCGGCGATTTCTAACTGCTCCTCTACATAGTCCCGAGTCGTACCTGGGACTTCTGTGACGATTGAACGATCCTCGCCGAGAAGTGCATTGAGGAGGGACGACTTCCCGGCGTTTGGCGGACCCACGATGGCGATTCGGTATCCATTTCGGAGAATTCTCCCTGGCTCTGCGGTACTCAACAGGTGATCGATTCTAGCGATCTGCTTGGATACGGCACTCGACGCTGCCACGTGGTCTAGCTCACCAATCTCCTCACTAAAGTCCACACTTGCTTCAACCTGAACTAATACCTTAAGAACTTGATTGCGGATGCTCGAAACTTCGCGCCGCAGGACACCCTTGCGATTCAGATTCGCGGCTCGGAGTTGGGCGTCGGTTCGGGCATCGACGGTATCGCGGACCGCCTCAGCCTGAGTTAGGTCCAGTCGGCCGTTCAGGAATGCCCGCAGGGTGAATTCGCCAGGTTCAGCCAGGCGCGCTCCCGCTTCCAAGCTAATCTCAACAAGTCTCCGACTTGAGGCGGTCGAACCGTGGATCGACAGCTCGACAGTTTGTTCACCCGTGTAGCTGTGGTCCTTGGCGAAAGGGAGGGCCAACCCGCTATCACCGTGAACGTAGACTCCAAATACTGCACGATGGGAGATCGGCTCTTCGGGCCAAGCCCTGAACACTCGTGCGGCAATGTCCCACGACTCCGGTCCTGACAACCGCACCCAAGCAACCGCCGCAGGCTGAATGCCGGTTATGGGGGCAACAATCGTGTCAAAAGGGGTGTTGGACATCGCAATTAGGATGCCTCAAAAAGAGCTTGATGGACCGAGTTTCAGCGAAGGGGGCATATTTATGCAAGTGTGCTCAACCAAACTTGGGCTGCACACGTTGTATCTTAGTGAGAAGAGAAAATGAGCGAGCCTCTTGATTGGCCACCGGTGGAAATTGCCGTTACAGGACCGCGTTCCGTCCGGGTCCGCAGCTCATACATGATTGGTCGCTGGATGCTTGCGATCGTCATTGTTGCACTGTGCGTCGGAGGAACATATTTCGGATATCGGGAAGTGTCCTCTCTCAATCGATTAAGAACAGTAGGAAAGCAGTACGAGGGGGTTGTTGAATACACGCACGAATCGTCGGGAAAGAGTCATACCTACCAAGTTAATTATCGATTCGAAGCAAATGGAAATATCATTTTTGACAGCGATAAGATCGATAAGGAAATGTTCGATAGTTTGGTGATTGGAGGGCCAATCGTCGTTACCGCCCTTCCAGACGACACGGCGACACATGTTGCGGGAGTTGTCACGACTCAGAATATCGATGGCCTTCGAAACCAGTGGTTTTGGGGAACTTTTCTACTGGTTGTTTTCGCAGGTGCTTGTCTTTTGCAACTGGAAGTTCAATGCCGACAGGAGAGATCGGTCCTCACGACTTGGATGGCGTCGCCCGCTTTTATCGATGACATAAGCGCACCATCTAAGGGCAGGTATCAAACGTGCGATATCGCCTATCGTTATCGTGGAAACTCGGGTGAAGCGGTTTCACGTACCGATCAGCTCAGCGCACTCTTAGCCGGGACTCTGAAACTCGGTCAATGGACCACCGTACTAGTGGCTCCGGACGATGATGCAAAAGCCCGGCTCCTCGTGACGTTGTCGTCCGTCGAGGTTTACGTTCCCACTGAGATGTGAGACTGGGAGTCCGGTTTCGCCCTCAAATTGCGGTGTTGAGGCAGTGTAAACTAAAGTCTATGAAATTGTTTGTTGACACCGGCGATATCGAGGAAGTGAGACAGGCGGCAGAGTGGGGGATATTGGACGGTGTGACCACCAATCCTACACTTATTGCAAAGTCTGGACATGGATTCAAAGAAACGGTCCTTAAGATTTGCGATCTGGTGCCAGACGGAGCAATCAGTGCGGAGGTAGTTGCCACAGACTATGACACGATGCTCAAGGAAGCGCTTGAAATCCACTCCTGGCACCCGAACATCGTGGTCAAGGTTCCTTTGATCGAGCCTGGCATTCGACTTGTCAAAACCCTCTCAGACAAAGACATTCGTACGAACGTGACGCTCGTGTTCACGGTTTCTCAGGCCCTTTTGGCAGCAAAGGCGGGAGCAACGTTTATCAGCAACTTTGTTGGCCGTGTGGACGACATTTCTGACGAGGGAATGGCAGCCGTAGCCAAGACAGTTCAAATGGTCGACACATATGGATACGATAGCGAGGTCTTGGTTGCTTCGGTTCGGCACCCCTTACACGTTGTCCAAGCAGTTGAGGCAGGCGCCCACATTTGCACACTTCCGTTCAAGATCATGGGAATGATCTTCAAGCATCCGCTAACCGATGCCGGACTGAAGAGATTCCTGGGTGACTGGAACGAGGCTGGACTGAGTATCTTTCCGAAAGCTTAATTCGATGGATTGCAAAGTCGACTCGCTCGACCACTTTGTACTGACCGTCCGCAACATTGAAGCGGCGGTCAGTTTTTACGTGAACGTTCTTGGGATGGCTGAGATTCATTTTGGGGGACGGATTGCGGTTGGCTTCGGCGCCCAAAAGATCAATCTGCACCTCGAGGGGGCCGAAATTTCGCCACATGCATCGATTCCGACACCGGGATCGGCAGACATGTGCCTCATATCCCAAACTCCCCTGGATCAATGGCTGGCCCACCTAGCGGCACATGGAGTAGCGGTTGAATTAGGTCCGGTGACTCGCACCGGCGCCGTCTCGGGGTTGACGTCTATTTACTTCCGCGACCCGGATGGAAACCTTATCGAAGTCTCAAATCGCGAGTGAGGACATCCGATGAATCTGTCCAATGGGACCGCGCGTACCAACGTCGCCTTCGGACCAAGAGACGAAACCTGGAGATGTTCTCCAGGTAGGTGATTTAGGCGCCTTACTTTTTGATGATGGACTTGTAATCATCCGCGACCCTCACCGGAGTTGCGTCATCCTGGCCGGAGTTGCGTCATCCTGGCCGGAGTTGCGTCATCCTGCCACGTGTGGGCATTTGGAAAGCCCAATTGAAGAACCCAATTCAGTTTCGCGACTGCAACTTTCACATAATTCTGAAACTTTGATATAATGGGCTCGATGGATAAAGGGAAGTCCAATCGATTCGAGATTCCGCCCGCACTTGGCGGTTTCTTAGCTTTAATGGTGGTTGCCGCCGTTGCAGGTGTGCTCCTATGGGTGGCGGGTGAGCAGAATGCCCAGTACGGCGAATCGGTGTTTTGTGGAATACCGTTCTTTGTCGGCTTTGCCACTTCGATGTTTGTTCGTCCAAGGCAGCGCCTAACTTACTGGACATGTGCTCAGGGAGCGTTGTGGGCAATCGCGTTCGTCTGTATCGGAATCCTCGCTTTCTCAATCGAAGGGATCGTGTGCATCCTCATGGCGGCTCCCATTGTGATCCCGCTAGCGCTCTTAGGGGCAGGAGTCGGATTTGGCCTTCGCCAATACTTGATTCGTCGCCGGGATCAGCATATTTCGGTTGCGGTTGTCGTAGGGCTCTTTCCGCTGCTGCTATCGAAAGAGGTCAGGCAGCCCCAGCAATTTGTCGAGCGCGTGGAGTCAACAGAAATCACGATTCATGCTGCGCCGGAGAAGGTTTGGCCCTATGTCTGCTCTCTTGGCACTTTGCCTGCGCCGCATGAAGTTCTCTTCCGAGCGGGTATAGCCCATCCCATTCGGATCGATCTGCCCCAGCCCTGGGTGGGGGGGAAGCGGTTCTGCCGTTTGTCAACGGGAGATATGCCCGAAGTGGTTGAGGTCTTTGAGCCCAATCGTCGCCTTGTTTTTCGAGTGCTGGCGACCCCGCCCACTATGAAGGAAACCAGTCCGTATGGGGAAATCAGGACGGCGCACCTCACTGGCTACTACGTATGCCGACGTGGCGAATTCAAACTGGAGCGGCTAGAAAATGGGGACACTCAGGTTATTGGCACCAGTTGGTACGCGTCGCGAATTGCGCCAGATCCCTATTGGGCACTCTGGACTGAGGCAATCGTCGATCAGGTTCACCGTCGCGTTATGGATGAGATCAAACGTCGTGCCGAGCGGTTACGCTAGAATCAACCATGCGTTACCAAGACCAGGTTGTACGAGCCACACAGAAGGCTTTGGACGATGTTTGTCGGGCAGCGGCATCCGTTCCGGCAGATAAATTGGAATGGGTTCCCATGGGAGACGCCCGGTCTGTTTTGAGTCAGATGCAAGAGGTCGCAACGGCCGGAGCATGGTTTCTCCCGATCGTCCGCGATCGCAAGCCGCCCGAGTTCGATGAGCACGCCAGAAGGGAGGCGGTGCGCCTTCGAAGAAGCTTCGACACGATTGAGAAGTGCATCGAGGGCGGCCGGGACACCACTTCCGAGTTGTGCCGCGCGATTGCCGCGTTTCCGGACAGTGCGCTTGAAGACGAGATGCGTCTCCCCTTTGGCGGCGGGGTCGTCATGACCATGGCCGATGTACTTGGCATGCACCATTGGAACATGGTCTACCACTTGGGCCAGATCAATCAGATCCAACTCATGCTTGGCGACCGCGAGATGCATTAGGCGCATCCCGTTAGTCGGGTAAGGCGCGTAGGTCCGAGGGAAGTTCACGACTCCCTAGCCACGCTCCTGATGTAATAGAGATTCCGATCCCACCACCTAGAAGGCGGGGCTGCATAGAGATCTGGTCGATCCCTTGCCATTCTCGGCTCATGGGCGTTGGTCTCCTTAACCGAATCACCAAGGGTCAGTGCGCCCGCGACTTCATCAATCGAATTGGAATCGCCTGCCCTAGCCTTTCAGTCCTCTTTTCGCCTTATACCGCCCCGCCGCGCCATCTCCAGTCTTTGCCCGCCAGGAGCGAAACAGGTCTTCTTCGCGACCCCCTAAGTGCGACGCCCAAGAAGTACAAGACGTTGCAGAACCGTCATTTGGATTCAGTTTCGTCAAAAAGGTTAACGACCCCTTGACATGAAGGGGGTCGGGAGGTACCATATACGACTGTCAGCGGCTGAGCCACTAGCGAAAAGCGAAGTGAGAAACAGACGCCGGCCAGCGAAGAAAGCTCTTTGAAAGTTGCATAGCGATTGAATAGAAGCAAAGTATCGAGCACTCGAAAGAAGCTACATGTTTAGCAAGCTAAAGAGGGTGTACGACGAATGCCTAGGGACAAGTTGCCGATGAAGGGCGCGAAAGCGGCGAAACGCTCAGGGGAGCTGCACAGAAGTGTTGATCCTGAGATCCCCGAATGGAGAAATCCTGTTGGAGTAATGTCCAGCAATCCATAGCTGAATACATAGGCTGTGTGAAGGTAACCCGGTGAACTGAAACATCTAAGTAACCGGAGGAAAAGAAATCGAAGAGATTCCGCAAGTAGCGGCGAGCGAACGCGGATCAGCCTAAACTGGTCGGTTTACCGGCCAGGGTCGTGGGGCCACTACTACCATCCCTTGAATCAAGCCTAGCGGTTTGATTCGAGGTTGGTAGAAACGAAGATTGAGCAAGTTAACGAAACAAGACTGGAACGTCTGGCCATAGAGGGTGACAGCCCCGTACGTAAAAACCCATACAAATTCAAGTGGTACCCGAGTAACACGGAGCACGTGGAACCCCGTGTGAATCTGCCGAGACCACTCGGTAAGGCTAAATACGACTTGTCACCGATAGTGCATCCAGTACCGTGAGGGAAAGGTGAAAAGAACCCCGGGTAGGGGAGTGAAATAGAACCTGAAATCGTACAACCCACAAACAGTCAAAGCACCATGTTCGGAGCAATCCGATCAAGTGTGATGGCGTACCTTTTGCAGAATGAGCCTGCGAGTTATTGGTGTTGGCAAGCTTAAGTCGTTTAGCGACGGAGGCGGAGGGAAACCGAGTCTGAATAAGGCGCCAAGTCAGCATCAGTAGACCCGAAACTGCGTGATCTAGCCATGGCCAGGTTGAAGTGGTGGTAACACACCATGGAGGACCGAACTCATTGATGTTGAAAAATCTCGGGATGAGCTGTGGTTAGTACGGTGAAATGCCAATCGAACGCAGAGATAGCTGGTTCTCCCCGAAATGCATTTGGGTGCAGCGTTTTGCGTTGTTCTTTGGGGGTAGAGCACTGAATGGGCTAGGGGGTTTACCGACTTACCGAACCCAACCAAACTCCGAATACCATTGAATAAGCAAGGCAGTGAGACGGCGAGTGATAAGATCCGTCGTCAAAAGGAAAACAATCCAGATCGACAGCTAAGGGCCCTAAACGATGACTAAGTGTGAAACGATGTGAGATCGCGTAAACAGCCAGGAGGTTGGCTTGGAAGCAGCCACCCTTTAAAAAGTGCGTAACAGCTTACTGGCCGAATGTGATCTTGCGCGGAAAATGTAAGGGGGCTAAAGTCATCTCCCGAAGCTTCGGGATCGTCGTAAGACGATCGGTAGGGGAGCGTCGTGTTCAGCAGTGAAGCTTGAGCGGAAGCACAGGTGGAGCGGACACGAGTGAGAATGCAGGCATGAGTAGCGATAATACAGGTGAGAATCCTGTACGCCGAAAACCTAAGGTTTCTCCGGCTATGTTCGTCAGACGGAGGTTAGGCGGTACCTAAGGCAAGGCCAGAAGGCGTAGCCGATGGATTTCCGGTAGATATTCCGGACCCAGGTATATGAGCCATGGGAGGACGCTTCTTGATATCTCATCCCACACTGTTGGTTGTTGTGGGCTAGACCTAGGCTGGGCCTCTTGAAAGAGGGGCGGAAAGGCCGAAGTCGGGGAATGTGCGCCTTAATCGGCAAGCTTAACTGAGATTGAGGGGGGCCGAGAAAATCCCCACAGCGTTAATCATATATCTGACCGTACTGCAAACCGACACAGGTAGGTGAGTCGAGGAGACTCAGGCGTTCGAGAGAACTCTCGTTAAGGAACTAGGCAAATGAGCCCCGTAACTTCGGGATAAGGGGCGCCCCGCAAGGGGCCGCAGCGAAGCATCCCAGGCGACTGTTTACCAAAAACACAGGTCTCTGCTAAGACGAAAGTCGATGTATAGGGGCTGACGCCTGCCCA